>JGI24159J19872_10010004_pt1 | contig 12437 bp, 6 predicted proteins | sample Ectturendosymbi4_FD_19872 | JGI IMG/M metagenome (IMG submission 19872)
CCGTGGGTTGGACATAGCTGTTCTATCCATTAAAAGGTCATATGCCTTTCTGTACTGTTTAGAAAGTTCTGTTACAAGGTTTATGAATCTTGAATCGGCTATTTGGTCCAGAATTGTTATCTGTTAGTGTAATTTTGCCCAAACTCACCAGGATTTTCCTGACTTTTTCTCCTTTCCTCCGGTCTCATACGGTTATGGTAACTGAGTCAATATCACCCTGTAAACCTGGACAATGGACATGTACAGCACGCACGTCTGATTGTTCTACCTTTGTTTTGTGTAATTTATTCTGCAAAAATATGAATCACCGTGAAGGTCAGTGGTTTTCAACCTTTTGTACCACGACCCATTATAGCAATCCACTATAATCCAACGACCCCATCCAAAATTGGAATAAAGTAAATGTAATAGGCTACAGCTGTGTACTTAAAATATCTACTCGTGACCCTTCCAAAAATGGTTCACAAATCACAACCCCTCTGCGGGTCGTGGCCCCACGATGAAAACCACTGGTGTAGATCAGTGACCACCTCGTTCGGTTTCTGACAGTAACAAATGATATTTTTTCATTGGAAACATGCTTTACAATTCGGGTGAACGGAGTTTTTGTTTTTCTGCACCAGCACGCGGGTGCAATTCGGATGAAAAAAACTTCAAATGACGGTGATAAAATTTTATAGTGTCTCACATTGGCACAAAGTTTAGAAACTTCTCCACTTTCCTGTGAAAACTTTGCTAAGTGAAGAGAAAAAAGAATTCGCCAAACAGCATAGACGTTCCACGGCTTGTTGCCATCATGTACAGTACAAACCACTTTCTTTCTGACTGCAGCTATTCTGTTTTTCGAGACGGTCCAGCAACAAAGTGGAATAAAGCCAAAAAATCGGGGCTTACGTCACGTTATTCATAAATCACAACTAGAGCGTCTAGCAAATGCCGGGTTCATGCTTTTGAAGCAAAAACGAAGAAGAAAATCAAAAGCAGCGAACTAACGGTTTGGAAATCCTGAAGAAAACCTTTCCAGTCTAATAATCTGCAGCACATGCACGTTTGGCTCTCTATAGCATTCTTTCTATTTATTGTATTTACTTAGACGAGTGAAATTTAGGCGGAACATGAAAGTGGCAATAGTTGCTTACAGATGGTGATGAGAATCAGTTTGTTTTTCTCAAATGTACAGGTCTGTTTAATAAGAGATACTCTTTTGCCAAGTTTTACTTTCACAAACCCAGCGCAGTCATCACGGCAGCATTTTGGCCAGTGCACGCTTGTGTTGTAGCACACCGTTGTAAATTTCACGTAGAGGCAAATCTTGGCCAAGAGTTCACTTAATTCGTGGACTCAATGTTATTAGGACGTGGGAACGCATACTTAGGATTGATAATAAAGACAGCTCAGAGGCTGGCACATGCTATAAGCCGATTGTCGCAAAACTAAGCGCACGCGAGTGTTCTGCTCCTCAGCTTACCCATACGCTGCAGGCATTGCTGATGGTTATGATAAACAGGTAAGTAGCTACGGTTTTGCGAACCTAACCGTATTTTTACACATTAAGTTAAATTTATGGCTAGGTTTTCTGATTGAATTTTCATAACGCGTCTGGAGGGAGCAAAGGATTGATAGCATGAGTTTCCACTGGTCAAACCTCTATTTCCGGTAACAAAATTCATCCAATGTTATAAATAAATCTATAGTAGCACTAGCAAGTACTTGATTTGATTTAGTAGTTCACTAACAAAAATTGTTCCTGGTGGCACTAATTTGATTTGCCATTTGAGAGCTCATGAGTAACGTTTAACGTAGCGATCGACTACAAATCCTAGAAACCTCGCAAGGGGTCGAATGTCTTTGCTGTAAAACTTGAAGCGTACGGGGATCGACATCTGCTCTGGAGCATATCCACGCCGTGATGACATCTGCAGCTGCGAATCAATCTGCCACAATCGCTAAACCACTCCCAACAAAGCGATAATATCTCGGTCAACTGACGCCGCCGTTTAACTTGTGCCGCGATTTTGCCCCTTCGTCGTCGCGCGCCCGGCAAAAACAAGACATGCAACACTGATGCTGGTCAATGCACTCGACGTCGCCGCCGTCCGACTGTCGGTCGTGGACGGGAAAGATCTCGAACATTCTGCGATCGCCTCGAATATGGTCTGTTTTGTTACGTCGTCGTTTCTCAGTGAGTTTCTGAAAGCAAAACCACACGTGAAAGATAAAGTGAACAGCCCAAACGAGGATTGCCGAGCTTTTTTGTGTCACTAAACGCAGTACTTGTCTCGAAATGTAACTTGCATCAAACGAAAAGTAAGTTGCAGCGTTGCACAGCACACGACCTGAATCTTCAAGTTTTCAGGACCTGCCACGCAACTAATTAAATCGCTCATTTTTTTACAATGTCTATTTATACCGTACATTCAGCTTCGAAATAATGTCAGTGACACCTTGTCATTGGACCAGCAAACGAAGCCTCATCATGAAAGTTTGTCATTTAGGCTCTGTCTTCAAAACCTGTCTAGCTTCATCGCCAACAAGAACTTTTGTTGAGTATAGGTGGCAATCGCACATGCAATGTAATCATTGCTTCCACTCACTGGGAGTCTTCGCAGCAGAAAAGCTTGATTCTGAACGCCAACAAATCACACAAAACGTGCTGCACACCCGTAAAAGACCTTGCCTTGTCCGTGTTCACAGATCGATCCCACACAGTCTCTAACAACTGACTGGATATAGCGTGCTCAGTTTTATTTGTAGGTCCAACAACACGCCACAGGTATGACGCGCCGGCATGCTGAATCACGCCAAAAAGCTTTGCTGCTTGTTACAAAAAATGTTCATATTTTTATGAAGTATTTTGAGTTAGTAGCACAAAAGTTAGCAGTAAGAGGCAAAATATATTTTCGCTCAATTTGCAAATGGTCTCCTTGAAGTACAGGTCTCTGCAAGCACTCTTTTCGTATACGTTACTACTTGATAACAAAGTAAATCGAAGCCATTTTAATTGTAGAAATTCGACATTCACAACGTTAAATATATGCAGTTTGAATTCATCTTTTCAGTTCATGAGGAATATTATTGAATTTTCAAAAATATCATATTTTGAAGTCATTTAAGACGTTATCATGCTTTCAACTTCGCCAATTTAAGGACCTTTACCCAGGGGGGAGATTGCTAAAAAAAAGAGGTGTGGGAACGGCAAATAAAAAGGAAGACTGCTCAAAATAGTTCGATAAAAGTGAGCATTCTCCTGCAAGTATTTTTACACTGGATCTTCGTGTTTCACTGTAGACTTATGACTAACAGTGCGATTCTGCGTGTCGCTAGCACATCCGTGAAATCGCAACCATGTTTTAATGTAATCGTTTGGATCCTACATCATCAAGTGACTTTGCCAGCGCAAAAAGGTGTGGAAACGCCGTTCCCATGCGTTCCCACCCCACTGCACCCCTGCCTTTGCCTGCATATTCTTGTAAATCATTTTAAACACAGTAAAGAACCAAAAAACTTAAGCCTTTTTGAGAAGCAAGATGTTGAGTTGCAGAAAGTGACAATTGTCACTTGTTGAAAATATGAACATCAGGTTAGGTTTTCCACAGGTTATTGTAGTGTAAAAATTTGCGCATTTTTACTTTAAAATTTTCTGATCCTTTCCGATCACTTTTTTCTTTGTCTCAAATATTTCCACAGCCGTGGGAAAATCAAGGTCCTAATATTTTGATGCACCAAAAAACCGGAGGCACATATCTTTTTTAGCACATCCTTGATGGAGGCAATTTTGGGCGAATCCCCCCAGAAAACCTTTGCACCCAATAAAACAGCACCCCTCAATCTGGCTTCCTACCAACCGTCACACAACTGCCAATGCCATAGCTTATCCGAGGTCACTTTTCCTGACTGCCCTGCTCCATATGTCAAGTTTGAACCCGATCCTGTTTGCGCCGGAAACACTGCTTAAGAGAACTCATTTGCAATCATGGCCGGCAGCCTTTAGCCGATTACTTCTAAATCGGGCCCCGCACTACGCCTATGAACCTACGCAAACTTACACTTTTAATCAAAGCTGCTTGTGTAGTGCTGGCGCTGAGCGGTTGTGCCCACAATATTCTGTAAGCGTGGGATCCGTTGCCAACGAAAATCAAAGTGAACTGTGTGGTTTTTAACTCCCCTAATCATCATAATTCGTCCTTTAATCGTAACGATGGACACTGTTTATCGGTAATGTGCAACCTATACTTTTTTCAACCGCAGATAATTAAGGCAGAGAGGGCTTTTGAAGCTGTTTTCTGTTGCGGTTATAAGCGTTTCGTGTTTGACAGGCCAAGTTTCAATATTTGCAGCAAAATACAATTCAATACGGTTCGATAGTTCTTGTTGTTTCAACAGTTACTACTACTTGCTTTCGGAAGGTTAGCGTTGATTCGTTATTGCAAATGTGTGCTGCTTAGTCAGTCTTATTCAATTTCCCTCTCGTGCAGATCTGCTGAGGCAACCTGAGATTGGTGAAAATGTTTGAAATAAACATAGTTTTAATTATGCTATCGCGAGCTGAATGACTATTACAGGTGTGCAAAACATAACGATTCTTTAAAAGGTAACAGAAAATTTCTTTAACGAATATTAACAGTAGGCTAAAGCCATTTGCAAAGCAACATGAGTGACAATTACGTTTAAGCGAAGTAAGACTCATGATGTTCTTGTAGTGAAAGTTGCATCAAGAAGTACTACCGAAACAAGGATTATGGCATCAATCTCACACAGATTGGCGTCGTAGTTTTTGAGATATATCCAAACAAAACAAATGATATTGGAAGTTGCAATAAGTCTGTAAAGGCGCAAAGGTGGGATGACTTTCTTAGATGTTTTTGAGGCTACTAAAATAGGCTTGCCTGTTTTGAAAAATTTCTAAAAATTAGGTTGGGAAATCTGCAATTACTTTATATATTTCTTTCATGTTAGAAAATAAAATAATTTTTTATTTAAATATACTGAAAACCTGCTCTAATAAGCGGTTTGTGTTCTTAACCGGTGCTCTATTAAGTGGGCTGCACTATGGCCATTATATCAGTGCAAAGTCTTTACTGATGAGTGTCATACTGTGTTTTGTTTCCAGTCGAATTGGGCTATTTTTTAGGAATATGTTGTTTTTGTAACTACGTAANTACCATGAGTCAAAGATCAAGAGACATAGGCCGAAAATATTTGATTGGCAGTCAAAAGACGGCTAAAGCTAAAGCAAAAAAGTCGAAGCAGAAAACGAGAATGGTGCGTTGGACAAGCATGTGAACCGAATTACCTCAGAAAATAGAGAAAAAGCGTAAGAATGACGGGCCATACCACAGTGAAGATGGCGACAACATAGGCAGCCAGCTGATGATGTCCCAGATAATCAAAGCGGAAATTTATGTACGGGAAGTGGGATAAGTCATTTCGAAAATGTTGAGACTGACAAAGAAGGAAACTGGTCGGCTGATGCATCTGATGACGCTTGCGAGCACGAAAATCCAAAAATTTTCGGAACCATTCGATTAACAAACGATTCCGTTACATGACCAGGTGCCATGAGTCGGTATGCTAGGGACTATTTATCCCATGGAGGACCACCTACAATCACAGCAGAAGTTTTCCCCAGAAACGAGAGTGCGGTGTGACATAGCTTTCTAATTTTCACTGCAAAAGAGTACTGCCAAATGGTGAAGCGGTAGGTCATCCAGCGCCGGATTTAGGGGGGGCCCAATGGGCCCGAGACCATGGCCCCCCACCATGTTCATGTGTTTAGCCATATGTACGACATGTACGTGCCACTTAGTCGTTTTTATTAGCGAGGAAAGTTTGTTTGTCGATGCTATCAAGTTATATTGGTCGCCCGGAAGGCCGTATTTCACTTTTGATATTGTGACGAAACAGCTATTACACTTAATGTTTTCCTGAAAGTCGGTCAGGCATCTGAATCCTGTGAATGCAAGGCTAAGTCACATAGAACACGTTAGCTTTAGTCTCTGCTCGTTACTGGTAAATTTTGCGTCTGCTTTTTTCAGATTTACACAGGTAGCTTATGAGTAGAATTGTTAAGTAGGGCTACCATACGTTCTCTTTTTGGAGTACATGTCCAATTTTTTCACGAAACATAAAATAATCTTCGAGGGCATTCGAAAATGTCAAAGTATCCACCTTTTTACATTTCATATTTACACAGCTATAATATAATCAGAATCGTAACTGAATGTTTGAGCCAGGGTGATAAACTTAGATAAAAGGAGCCCACTAGCCACTGTACGGAGTCCACTAGCCAATACTCACAAAAAAACTTAAGAAATGATGGATCCGGATGTGGATGCCAAAACTAAAACCGTGAGTCACCGAAAAATAATCCGAAAAGCACACAAAAACAACAACCTACTGAAAATCAAATGAATGCTAAAACCGAAATATAAGTTAAGTGGGAGACAGTTTTTTACATGTAGCTTGCCAGGGGGGCAACTCGCACCTCTGTCACCCGTCAGTTACGCCACTGGGTGTGATATATTGTATTTACATGCAGTAAGCTGTCCCTACTCAACTGCAACAAGATACGAGCTGGTGGCGTAGCTCAGATTATGGGAGGTTGTCTAATTAATCTACTGTATGTTTTGGATGAATTAATTATTGGCTGGAAACGCGGGAATGCTTTCAAATTAATCGTTACACAACAATGGTAAATCTTTTTTTAATATCTGAAATTACTTTGGCATTAGAGCGCGGACTTCTGACGCCGCTATAGGTAGCCTACTGTAATAGCTTTGCTGATGAACCGTGATATGATGATCAGTGCATTGGATATAGCTTAGTGCAGTACTTTCTAGTAATCAGTAATGCTAAAAAATGAAGAAATTCGTCAGAAATATCCCTTTTTCAGAAAAGAACTAAATGATTTTGAAGTTGAGTGAATGAGTCTACGTGTGGATGCATTTTCAAAGTTCGCAAAGGAGACTGAAAAGACTATTGTGACTTTGTGGATATTGAGTACCAAAAACTTATTTCTCACAGCGTAATCAGGTGGCTATCACTTTATCCTAGGTTGCTTCAAAGGTACCCAGCTTCACATTCATACTCAGGTGCGTAACTAGGGAGGCGCAGGGGGGCTAAGCTCACCCTGAAAATTTTTTCGGCCCCTGTAAAATATGTTGGACATAGCTTAAAACTATTTCGACCCCTCTCAGAAAACTCTTCGCCCCGCCTAGTGTCTCAATCTGGCAAAAAGAGCATCAACCAAATTCAATTTATTGTAAAATGATGGAACATGAAAGATGAGCAAAATATTTTGCAACTTATAATACCATTGAATGCTTCAGCGAGCTGATAAAGATTGCTCATTTTTACTTCAGCGTTATGGCTCATGGCTCATTACGCTAATGTGGAACGATTTTTTCCTTGATGCAACCACAAACCTAAAAGAGAAATTTTTCTGATTGAACCAGTTTCTACTGAATTAAAGCTGATGTGCTATTTAAAACATCTTTCATACAATTAGTTTCATAATGTTGTTAAAGTTTATGAAAACTTGTTAAAGGCGCTTTTACATTTTTAAGAAATTTAAGTAAACTGCAACATATGTGAGCTAAATAGGGCAAGGTAAATAAGGATTTTGTTTTGACTGAAACATCGTCCACACTGGACATCTTACTTCAATGCTTAAAACTTACAAATAGGCCTAATGTTATTTGACTTGTTAAGTGTAGATAATAGGCTACACTCAAGTAAGTGACAGTCGTAAGTTGTCCCCCCTTTTTGTGATGAAAATGTGGGAGCCTTATTGAGCTTATTAATAAATAAACATGGACAGAGAGGGGATTGTCATCCAAGTGGTTCTATAAAACGTAAAAAGCAAGTGTCAAAAATGGGATAGGAAGAAGTTGCATCCAAGCCAACAAACATTCAAGTGACTATTTTACAGTGGCAGTGGAGTCCAGCGGAGGCAATTCTGCGGAACTTGTAAGAGGACAGAAAATCGAAAATGTTGTGACAGACTTAGATCTACGTAACGATCAAAATAGACCTAGACCTAGTTTAACCAGCAGTGCAGTAGTAGAAGAACGTCAAGATGGATCATCGTAATGCACGATAGATGAGATGGTTGACGCTGGAGGCAACGATATCGGTCTCTGGACCCTCTGGCCAGCCAATATACCAGAAAAAATGCGGGAATTATTGGTTGAAATATGAAACAGGTTCTTTTTGACATTGCGATGAAAAGTCAGTTTTAAAACATGATGTTCTATGACACAGAAAAGACAGAACCCCGTCACGGAAATGTACCACAAGTCTTATTCGTCGTCAGAACCACGATGGCGAAGTGGTTGACAGAATCTGTTTTTTTTCTGCTTAACGAACTTGTGTTTCACTTGTAGACTGATGTGCGCGGATACGACTAAATGTGCGCATTGCCTTATCAGAAAAGGAATCTTCGACTGAAAGCACACTCTTGGCCGCCTGAGGAGCCACGAGCATTCAATGGAACATATAGATGCCACGATTACATTTTGTCGCAGATGTAATTAATCACTATCATGAATTGATACAGAACTAGCCAGTCAGATCAATCAATGCAAACAATATCGGAAATCGCCTCTGCCTGCAACGCTTAATTTCTGTTGTAAAATTTATTGCTGAGCGAGGACTGACCTTTAGAGATGATGAAAACGTTGAATTGCCCAGAAATTTTTTTCAAAAATTTTGGAATCTTTTTTGAAGCACAATTTCAAAAAACGAAGATGCGATGTTTCCAGCGAGCGACTGGTTTTGCAACAGTTTCATAAATCGCTAATCATTGTCAAATACCATGTTACGTCATAAAGTCTTTTACAGTTGAGTTAAAAAATGTGACGTCACAAGATTACGTCATAAATATTTAATGATATGTGGAAATACTAGTGACTTCATTGATCATTCCCTACCTAAACATTTTTTATCCGGACATGGGGCCTGCCACCATCCCTGGGCCCCCCCACCATCTAAATCCGGCGCTGAGGTCATCCATGGCTAATATGCTAGGCATGGAAAAATATCATCTTTTGCCACGACTACAAATTTTTAGCTGTGGATGTGCGCTCGCACGACAATCAATACCTCCTGTCTGGAGATATTGAGTGTAGCAACTCATGAATTTATTGGGTGCTACGACGTTGAAGTCTCAGCTAAAGATGCGAAACTGGGGGCACCCTCCAGACCTCCCTAGCTTTGTGTCGCCCTTTCATGCCTCGCTCTTCCACATCACCGATTTCTGTCATGAGGCCTTGATCCTCTCAAACGTTTCTCAACACGCCACTGAGTGGGGGCCCTCAAAAGTGCTTCCAATCGGACATCGCACCTGCCAAGGCCGGCCCTGTTTGCAATTCATTTTAGTAAAGTCTTAACAAAAGTCACTTCAAGATTTTATTTGAATAAGATTCGAGGACTGACGATGCGTAGTGTTTCGTGAAATCGATTTCCTATTAAAAAATTTCAGATACATTCCTTGCTTATCTCTCATGTAGAGAGTAATTACTTGAAGCGACTGCAAGTTCATACTTTCTGTGCAGGCACTTCTTGTGGTAACAGCGGCGCTTCAGTAGACATTGGCTGTGCTGTGGCAATTATGCTGCTTGAATTGACTTCTCGTTTCTTTCTTCGTCGTTTAGAAACTTTGTGAGCTGCCGCACTGGAAAACGACGTCTGAAAACGCAATCGACATCACTGAAAATTGCAAACCTTGTGCAAAGAAGTGATTTCTTTTATCCTTGATGAATTAACTGCTTTCGGAACAAAAAGGTGACTAACAGGGGAAACAGGATAAATGGGACCTTGATGGAACCGACACAACAGGTGGTATTTTGTCGGGTTTAATTTTCCAATTCAACTCAGCAATTTTCTTACGGCAGCTTGCATTAATGCCACTAAGACGTTTATTTTTTTATTATAAGGGTTTTTAACATGATCTGCTTGCGAAGAAAGTTGTTAAAAACAAGTGCCACAAAGAGTTCTAAAGTCACGCATACGTCAGCTGAAAATCATAATACATAGGATTTGCACTTCAGGTACTTTCATAGTTGTAAAAGCGGAAAAGGTGATCTTTCTACATTAAAAACCTTTTCTTTTTGTTGTTTTCCAAGACTCATTAAGTTTAATATATGGGCTGTGACATCAATGACTTTACTATAATGACGTATCTTAATTTTAGCTCTTTTCAAAACTCCGGTCGAACTAGGTGTTGATTCACGAAAAATGTCATCTTCACGTGAACATTTATGCCAGTAGCATAAACTAAATTTCCTTTTGTGAACCGCATGCTGCATGCGAAATACGTCAACAACTGGCCAAGTTTTACATGTAGAGGGAGGTCATGCACCACAACCCAGTTGTTAAAAGTAAGCGCCTCTCTTATAAGTAGATAAATCGGTTCAAGAAAATTTGCGTCAAGATTCACCTTTAATTTGGTTTCCTTACAAAATTATTTCCTTTCGTGTGTATAATTACACAAATATATTGTGAATCGGCATTACCTTATAATCTGGAATCACAGCTCTAGCCCACTCGTCATGACTGTGGATAGTAAAGCTGCAAAAACATTCCATAATTGACGATGTTGACTCGGATTAAAAAAGCAAATAACTGGGAGAAATTTTTTCCGAAAAGCGAAACTGCGGCACATTTGCGATNGCCGAACAATCAAAGTTTTCTCATTTAAATTCTTTGATATATATCACGGGCAACATATGTAAACACAGTTCAATAAAAACAAGTTTTTCCAGGAATTTCGAAAGTAATTTTTGCTATATAAGTCTTCCTTTTGCCTCAACCACATAAAGAAAAGCAAAATCTTTGCTAACCCGAATGTGCCTTTGTCACAGAAAGCAATTCGTTTGCCTTCAGTCTTATGTGTAATTCTCAAAGGCCGAGAAGCGGTGCGCAGGCGAGAGATTAAAAAAGTACTCGAAAAACATTTTTTAAAACTCCATTCGCAACAATTTGAAAAGATGAATGAGTTTGTTTTACCGAACGATGTACTTCTTTTTTTAAATTTTAGTAAGTTTGCAAAGTCGCACTGCACAGAAAATACATGACAATTTTAGAATACTTTTGGGGATATTGGTAAATAGGAGTTTCGATTGAAGAGGATTGCTGCTTTTCTATGCTGCGCTCTTGGACCAAAATATTTACTGTAAGAACTGTACTTAAAAGAAACTAAACAAGTGCGCTTTCCTCGAAAGACTGGTGATCGTTGCCAGAGCTCACCAGTACGATTGCCTTGGCACTGTTTCAGTTACAAGTAAGTTGCGATTGTTGTAATTATATCTCGACGTCTTTCGGCACATTTTGCTCCACTTGTGGGTTGTCAAACGGCAAGCTACTAATACGGTCCAGCCAAAGTAGTTTGAAACTTGAACGTATCATGATTTTATTTGCATTTCAAATCGCCAAGCAAAAGCAGCAATGCTTTCATAACTTGTTCGTGAGTATCGACAGAACAAGTTTAGTTATGAATTTTTTTGCATTAAATTTAATACGATCAACTTATCCGCGATAATACTTTCCATTTCAAGAACGGAAACAAAACCATCAAGTGGCCTTTAGTACCAATCAGTATCAATATAAGCCAAGGTGGTGGGTTAATATAAGCCAAGGTGCTGGGGAAATATAAGCCAAGGTGGTGGGGTAATATAAGCCAAGGTGCTGGGGAAATATAAGCCAAGGTGGTGGGGTAATATAAGCCAAGGTGGTGGGGTAATATAAGCCAAGGTGGTGGGGTAATAATATCATTTTTAACTGGAAGGTTGATCGCGAAAATCGCTTCAACAATAAAGCTTCTAGGTCGCGCACAACTACTGCTCTTCTATCTTAAATCTCTCTAAATCCCTGGAACGTTAACCCGAAGGGTGGAATGAACCCTGTCACGTGATGTGGCCGCGTGTTTCATACGCAAGCAAGCGCAGGAGCGCCCTCCACGCTTCAGTAGCTGCACCTGTTTGTCCGACTTCTTGACTCGTGGGCGTAAGCTCGTGCTCGCTGTCTGCACTTTTCCACTAACTAGAAAAGTTTGTGATTTCGGGTGAAAATCACCCAACATCATAGTTAGTGTGAGTTTTTTTCCCCGTGTGATATAGGGCTTTAGTTGTGGCAATGAAGGGCTCTCATTCACTCAGGACGTGCTTTCTTACCAGCATGGAGCAGGAGAGATCCTTCAAGTCCAGTATATTTTTTCATGAGCTTTTTCAAATTGTTATAGCCACATGTGACCATAACATGGTTGACTCAGAAAACAGCGAAACTAGCAGCAGTGAAGCAACGTTGAAAAAACAGACTGTGCGATTTGCTGAATTACCNCGCGATGAAGATGATGTCGAAGAAGTTGACTAAGGACAAAACAAACAATGATGAAGAGAAATGTGCAAATAAAAAGTGTCGTGTGTATATGTTATATATTA
>JGI24159J19872_10010005_pt1 | contig 12437 bp, 8 predicted proteins | sample Ectturendosymbi4_FD_19872 | JGI IMG/M metagenome (IMG submission 19872)
AAGTTAGGCTATCGGAGGAAAATAAACTCAACGCTACGACACAGCAGTTCATAACTGCAAAAATATCAGGCTGCGCGTTAAAACAGGGGAGTGAAACCAGGGATATCTAGAAACTCCGGGATAGGAAACTCGGTCATCTTTTCTTTCTCAGCCGGACAATTGGAGGGCCACTGCTGCAGTTTGAGTTTCGGGTGGGTCAAGGCACTAGGTGGATGCGCGCAGTTTCGGTTTGAATTTCGTTGCAAATTACTTTTAGCAGAGAAGTTATATTGATGTAGGAAAAATGTGCTTAGCAAAGAACCGTAGTTGCATTGTGTTTTTCTGATTTACGAGATCGAATTTTACTGAAAAACTACACAAGAATTGAGAATGCGCATAAAATACCCAAGAAAACGTTTGTTTTTTGTGATGTACAGAAGTCCACAGGCCCATAACCAGGAAGGGGCAAAGCTTCCCCTTGAAAAATTTTAGTCTCCACAGGAAAAATGTGTTGGACGTATTTTGAAACTATTGGACATAGTTTCAAAAAATTGTTCCCATCTTAGAAAGCTCTTCTTCCCCCCAGGTGTCCCAAGCTGGTTACGGGGCTGGAAGGCCAGCAAACGTTTAGTTTTCCTTCTTCCCTGCTGAGATATTATCAAAGTCCTGAATGCTTCTACGTTAACAACTCTGGTTTTCGAAAACGTACAACAGTTTTATCATGCTGCAGAAATTGGTAACGTAGCCAATGCGTTTACTATATGCGCTAATCAGCCTTAGCAGACAAAATAAAGACAATTGTTTCGGATAAAGTGAACTATCGCGGAACACAATCTTAAATATGTGATAGAAAGAGGGTTTGCAAAAAATGGATGGAGGGTTTGCAAAAAGTGGTGAGGTGATTTTTTGACGCAGACGATAGCCCGAATTCCCAATAAAACCTAATTATTACTTTTTGGCCCATTTGCAATGTTCCTTGAAATTTGCATGCAAATTTATTCTGTGGTATTTGCATCAAGTCGACAAATTAACAAGCAAAAAGTATACGAAAACAGTTAATCTCCTTTGCGCAGGTAATAAAGTTTTCGTAAAATATCAAGCTGAAGGGAGGGTTTTAACCCCAAACCACCCTGAAAATGGATAAAATAATCTATTTATAAAACAAAAAACATTTCCCCCTAAAAATCTATTACTCCCCCCAAACCATAAAACCTGGCTACGGGCCTGTTCCAAAACTAAGTCTCCACAATAGTACTGCTTTTTTGTCTTCGGCAAAAGCTTCGCAGAGATTTGCCTGAAAATCTAGCTTTCTAACATACACACTATCAGCATCAAATTATACCCTGCCCGCTGTCTGTTTCTGAATTCGTGACAACCAACGTTAAAGCAAAGCCCGTTAAATTTCTGTACTAAACAAATAATGGCTGTGCAGTGGGCTCTCACATGTACAGCTGTAATACTCTCACTGTTATAAGAAAATTATCTTTCTAACAGTACAGTATACCACACAGGGTAAAATGTCGGAGAAAAGCAGTTAACCACCTTTCACGGTCACTAGAAACTTGAAAAATGCTAAGAATTGTTTTATCGAAGCTAAAATCTGTAAACTAACAGAATCAGTGATACCACACCAAACTCTGTTTCAACATGAACTTGGCTAAGTGTAACCTACCATCTAACATGAAAAGCTCTTCACACAAAAGGTGACAAACATCACTTCTATTTTTGAAACCTTTCTAAATACAAAACCCAAAGAGAAAAAAGTAGGGAGGACATAGCATATTACATCCCCCCACCTAAAAAAGTGGGGCGACACGTCCCCCGTGTCCCCCACTAAATTGCGCCCATGCATATTAGCGCCACATATATTTGTGTGCTGCTCTTTACGCACAACCCTCTCGTGGTGAATCGCATTTCCAACACAACGCCAACTGAGAGTTTGCAACAACATGACTCGTTTTTGCAATGAACCGCACCGACCGCACGTTCTTTTTGTGAAGGTTACACCTGGCACCACCTTCACATCCTGGTCACAGCATCACTTTGTTGCGATTGGAAAGCCCAAGTGGCAAGTGCGCAAAGCTTCACACTGTTTCAGCAAGCAACAATAGAGGTCACACGTTATGCTCATTGTATTTCTGCTTGTTTGCGCCACATATATATGGGTGTTGTTCTTCACGCGCATCCCCTTCATGGTGAATTGCACAATCAACACAACGCTAATTGAAAGATTGCAACATTTACAGCAAGCATGTGCTAGACTGGTTGAAATGAGTGAGAGTGAAAAAGGCAAGTAACATGCAAACTGAAAAATCTTACATACAATCAAGCTGCAATCAAACTTGCAAAAACAACATTGGACACTATTTTCTAAACTTATCGGGCGCCATTTCACAGCATGTTGGGCACCATTTCCTATTTTATCGGACACTATTTTAACAGAATGTTGGACACCTTTTCATAGCATAAAAAAGTCATACAATAATGTGAATTTTCTTTGGCTCGACATTGACTTGAGATTTTAAACCAATAATTTGAAGTAACTCGACACTTATTGTGAATCGATTCTGACTCGACTCGACCAAGTCATGACTCGACTCTGACTCCATTCGAAAATATTTTAGATGACTCTGATTCGACCCTGACCTGAAGGGTTTGTGACTCTGACTTGACTAAATGACTCCGGCACATCACTGGTTTAAGTCACGCTTTAGCACCAGCAGGGAAAACCTATTTACTATTACGGGCCGCATGAAATGTGGAATATGATTGGCGGGCAGCAAAAAATTAACTAATGTTATCTTAAAATTCTACTTGCATCCTCCTAAGAAAAATGAGGAGCGAAAACAAGGCTACGGAACAACGGAGGCTTCTTTTGACTTTCTTTCTACATGTCTGCTTATCTTGGAGTTTTGTTTTTTCGTAATGTTGCTTTCTGCCTTGGGAAAGGAAAATTGTAACGCGGGACATTGTTCTCGCAGGCCGCATTTGACCTGTGGGTCACAGATTCCCCAAGCTTGCTTTAGCACGTCCCAGAAAGGCAGTTTTGGACGCCCGGTCCCCTCTTCAAGACAGAATCATAAGTTTGCTTCAAGTTATGCATGTAGCCAAATGTGCTGAACTCGAACTAAGCTACAAAATCTGTCATATTGACATATATACACTTCAAAACAAAAACCGTTGTTACACATGCAGCGAAATGCTGAACCCAATGCCATATTTTTCTAAGCATTCAATTCAGTCATACGCAGCTTTACTGGTAGCCGTAGCCATTGCTTCAAAGCCACAACTGCTTTAGATTTGTCGCTGATGCTGAGTTTTTACACAAGTAACGTGGAACCTATCAATCATGTCAAAAGCAAACTGAGCTAAATTTTTCCTAATACTGCTAGCTTACCAAAAAAAATCATCCAAAATCAGCGCTAAACAGTGAGAAGAGTAGTTGCTATCAACGGGTGCCGACGGACAAGCTCTAGCGAACTTTTTCCTTTGGCTACCACTCACGCCAAAGTAGTGAATAGTGGTAAAATGGTAATAGCGTGCTTCCGCATCCGCTGTTTATTCAAAAACCGGCGCTCCCACTATCGCTACTGGAAAATTAGCTCACTACAATAGCTCGCTATTTTAGCATCTCTTTACTGCCTAGCTCTGCTGACATCTAACCGAAAAGTTTTATATTACACAACACACATCAAAACTGTCATTGCCGAACTTTTTTTTTACTGCGAGAGGCAATGTAACCGATAAGCAATAATAGGTCAGAAATTTCGAATAGTTCACAAATTTCGCTTGACACCGGAGTTTGGATTTTAGAGAGGAGCCAAACTCAATATTTTTAGGTTTGAGCCGGTGCAGGAGCCCGAGTCAACATTAAGGTCTGTGTAGGAGCCAATAAAAATATTTAAGGAACCCGTTAAAATTACTGTAATGGTGCTTGTTGTTGTCAAATTGAATGAAATTAATTGACATGGTTTCTGACGAGCATCGTCATTTATCCAGTTATGACGTGACTCATGTCCATGTCCCCACTTAACACGAGTCACGTTGAGAAAGATGGTGACTCGACTCGACTCGAGTCACGTTTTTCACAGAATGACTCGATACTCGAGTCAGGGTCCTTTCCACAAAATCTCTGAGTGTTTGTTGGACAAACCCAGTTTGTTTGCACACAAAGAAATGGGCTTTTTTTGCTTCGGTGATAACCAAGATTGGCACAAATGTTATGTTTTGACTGTCCAGTAGTATTGAACAAATCGGACATTTTGGGAATCCTAATCCAGTCCAAAATTTTCTTTCAGTAATCCGGTCCGATCCTAATCCGGTAGTCTTATCGAAATATTTGATCCAATCCGGTTTATATCGGAAAAAAACTCTCATTATGCATTTACTGCAGTGATCAATGCAGATTGGATATCCATATCTAATCCGGTTGTGTTTTTTTCAAAATCCAATCCAATCCTAATCCGGATCTGAAGTGCAGAATCCGGTTGGATCGTGATCCGGAGACCGGATCATGTTCAACACTGCTGTCCAGTCGTGTTATGATAAATTTTAAGAATCTGTTGCTGCCAACCTGCACAGAGGTAAATTTAGTGTCATTCACGTGATCTCATNGGGCGAGCTCTATTGCTTCTGTTTGTTTTCCGGTTAGTTTAATGTCCTGAATTATCAACCTTTTCTTATGCTTGCCTGAGTAGTTCAAATCGATGCAGATAACTGCAACAAATGGTGCCCGTTACGCGACCTGGGAGAAAGGCTATAGGCCCCTCTCAGTAACATCTTCCATCTCTTAAGTATCTTCCGTTGAAGGTCTTGAACCAAAGAGTAAGGGCCGAACTTGTAAAATGAGAGTTAAAGTATCAATGATGAGTGATAGAACTCAAGCTGTTGGAGACCAGAGGTGGCCGGAGTCACTTTTTCAAACTCCGATTCCACTCCTGTTCCAAAATTTAAAAATCCGAATCCGCGTCCGGATTCGAAAATTTTTCAAATTCGAGAATGCAACTCCTTTACAGACTCCGGCTGCCATCGATCCAACTGGCAATTTACCAGAGATGAGCACAGATCAGGACTGGATCGGACTGAATTTTTTAGAAAATTGGCGGAGCAGGACTGAATCGGACTGAGAAAATTTTTGTTGTTTCAATGTGATTATTCCGAAAATACCAAAAATTTTAGTTGTGATCCGATTTCACGTGTGTGCTAAATGGTAGTGTGCATTTTGCAATCGATTACAAAAACTCTGCTTGGGCTATTTTGTAATTCGAACTGTATCCACTTTTGCTCATAACGTTGAGTTCTAGTAGCAACGTGAACATAGTTGAGTGGTTAGTTTCTATGCTTGATGTCCAATTGTTCATTGGTTCTGCTCTCAACATTTCCTTTGGCTTACCTTGAAGAGGTTAGCCTACTTTTTAAAAAAGTTTACGGTTTACTTTTAGGGTGTATGTTAAATGTTTCGGTTTAGGGTTTACCTTTATGGTTTAGGTTTACGGATTAGGTTTCAGGTTTAGGTTTTAGGTTCAACATTTAGGTTTAGGTTTTGGGTTTATGTTTGAATTTTGGGTTTAGGTTTAAGTTTTGGTTTTAGGTTTTGGGCTTAGGTTTTGGGTTTTGGTTTCACGTTTTGGTTTCACGTTTTGGTTTCAGGTTTTGGTTTCAGGTTTTGGTTTTAGGTTTAAGGTTTTAGGTCATGTAACAAGGACTTTACGCTAAGTCCTTGTCGTGTAATAAGAACCTTTCACTAATCAATATCGTCCTTGTCACTTGACCAATCCAAGCAATCGGATTCTCCTGATAGTAAAATAAGTCCAGCAATGTTTTCCCTCTGATGCTTAATAAACACTTCCTTGTTAAATTTTGGAAATGACAAAAGGCTGTGTGTATTTTTCCTCATGAGGCAAAAGCACTGCTGGAACTATTTTGCCTTCCACCAATCGTATTTGTCTAAAGGCAAAATAGCTCCAGTAATTTTTTGCCTCATGAGACAAAATCAAAATACATGATTTTTCATTGGCGGATCAGGACTGGATCGGACTTATGATTTTCAAAAATTAGGCAGATCAGGACTGGGTCGGATGCAATTTTATCAGATCAGGACTGGACTCGGACTGAAAAATTTCACAGTCCGCTCATCTCTGCAATTTACCCATGTTTTTACTTAAGAGATGACCATGCAGATACTGCTGAAATTGAAAAGTGACTCTGGATCTGGTGTCAAGCGAAATTTCTGACCTGTTATTGTTTTTCAGTTATTTTGCTTCTCAGCATAAAAAAATAAAGTCTGACAGTTAGTTTTTGGATGTGTGTTGTGTAAATCAAAGCATTTTGGTTAGATGACAGGTACCCACAACCAGCTATAGCACGTGAATAACTTTTACCATTGAAAATATTCGGACTTAGTCCGTGATTTCAACTATTTTTCTTTTTCTCACCCTTATCCAAACCCTAACCGAACATACGTTCCTAAATACGAATTCCAAAGCCCTAATAATCAGTTTTATCAGCGTATTTGGTATGTAGAATATTACTCTGTGCATGCGTACATGGTGTGAAGTTAGAAATTTCCCAAGTCAGAAATTTCGCTTGACACCAGGTCTGGTTTTACACAAATTTTTTATTACGTGTCCGCATCTGGGTCCGAAAGAAAAACACAGATTCCTGACAAAGACGACTCCGGCACTCCGGTTCCATGGCCACCTCTGTTAGACTGTTGGAGAGTGAAGTGATGTGGCAACCTGGAGATGGCGCCCCATGTAAGTAAAATTTTCACCGCTAGATGGTGCCCATGAGTAACAAATCACTGTGATTGTCACCACCAGGCGCGGACACAGGGGGGATGCAGGGGATGCATTCCCCTCAACCAGACCTAAACAAGTGTTGACATGACACTTAATTTCATTGAAAATCATTGCCAAATGTACTTTTGTACTGCACATGACTTAATAGCTAAAGATGTTAAAAATTCACTTATGCTAACAATTAGTCAAAAACGTTTCTTCTTTGCATTAGATGAGCTGGCCTTGTTTGTGGGACCTGATATAAAATAGTCAATGATCGCATGGGCGTCCACAGGAGGAGCAAAACGGGCATTTTCCCCCTGGAAATTGGGATTAAGAACCAAACATTTCTGGAAAAACCTGAAGTCGGTATCTTAATTCCGATTAATTGATGTAATTCATGCAATGACATTTTTTTGCCGGTATGAAACTCACACTGCACAAGAGTCAGGTTCACAGATATAGTGTCATGCAGTGATGAGCTTGCAGTTCACTCATGAACTCTCCTTTGCCTGCAGAGGTTGGTTACGTAAGTCGCGAGCGGATTGTTCTACTGTTGGTCTTTATTGCGTAACAGTAATATGGCAACAAATCTTCAAAAGTTCACTTTACATCACAGCAGCAGGCGTTTTGTTGCATGAGACTGTTGAACGTACACATCGTGGTAGGTAATGCATCGAGTCAGTGACATGCTGATAGTGGTAAGTCACGTTCANTTGCACTTTGTGAAAAGAAGCATGAGTGAGTTATAGAAGTGCTTCCACAAGTTTGAAAAATCCATTATTAGAGCGAGTGTGACCAATGTGCCTNAGTGTCAAATTACACTTATGCAGGCTTGTTTTCATTCAGTATAAAATTACGTTGCNTGTTAGAATGCATCTNTGCAGGCTTGTGGAAATATGTCTTAATCGTTAAGGCTTAGTTCTGACATCTGAGTGAATATCGAGTGCAAAGCCATATTGGCTGTGGCGATTTTTCATAATTCATCTTATAAATTTTGCAAAACCTGCATTGTGTTTGAAGTCTAGTAAGTTTGTCCGTAGTCGTGTCAACATACAGGTCTGCTTAATTGTCCAGTTTGTGTAGCAAGGTTTTATTGATCGCTTTGGACGAGATCCCAGACGTTTACAGCTTTTGTTTCTATGTGATGCTCACAAGTCTTGCNAGCTGATCCCGCAATCAGGGAAGGAGCAACCGCGCAATTNCCCTCGACATTTTCAAAAACATGTTCAGTTGTTAGTTCAGTTGAATATATCAGCCGGGTGCGGTCTTGCTTGCTAAGTAAGTGAAGTCATAATTTGTGGTTTCGTTGAAAACCATGGCAATCCAATGCTTTTTTCTTTACAGATCATGGCATTGCTTACTTGAAAATAAATCTCCTGCGTTGAAAATCTGCAGATAACCTACTGTGCAAATTGTCATAATACTAATATACCTGGCTATTGCTGCCAACGAAGCGTTTTCTGTGATTGTTACCGTACCATGGGGCATTTTCTTTGTAGTGTAGAAAGGATAAAGAGTTTGTTGAACATCTATTTGCATTGCATCGTCAGCAATGTTTCCTCTAAGGGACACAAATACCCAGGACCACCAGAACTGCTGCACAGTGAAATCTCATTCTCGCGCACATGCAACATTCCAAAGCAATGGCGAAACACGCAAACAAGAAGCGATTTGAATGAAATGTGTATTTTGTTCGTATTTTGATAAGATTGTATATTTATTATATAATTAATAAAGTTTGTAATTCATTGAAAACTCTACTTACTCTGCCCTAAAATAACCATGCTCACCAAAACAAATATTTGCTCTGTGTAAAATTATCTTAGAGGGAAGACTGATCGTCAGCAATTTGAAAATGATAAACAAAATGTAATGTTATCCTTGCCCCCCCTGGAAAAATTTCTGCGGACGCCCGTGAATGATCGTGCTTTCTCGCTTTCGTTACTTTCGTGCTTTCACGCATTAATTGTTTGTTTCTTTCCGTTCTCTTATTTTCGGTTTCAGTATAAACAGAATCAACCCGCTTTTTGTTAGTATTTCATCAAAATTACCTGCAATAACAAATGTTATACAAAATTAGTACTATGGGTGTTGTAGGCTATTCCAAACGACAATTAAAAACTGTAAGGTTCCCCATTTGAAGAGCACTGATCGAAACAACATGCAAGTGATTACGCTCACTTGCTGCAATTAACATACAAGTCAAACAGCACTAATGCACTATGCTGGCTACTGCCATCGGTAATTGTGATGTAACAAACGTAACCTACAATGAGAATAAGTATTATGCCGTCATATGAATTGTTTATCTCGAGTCCTTTATGTACCTTTGCCGGTTCCATAGCGGTGCAGTGTTAAAGTTTGACCAATTTTATCACTCAAGCGTCTAAACCAAGCTTAGACTTCTTTCCTCGTAAATGCACGTGTGTGGAAGTGATTGGTTTACGCAATAGGGTCCCTGCGACGCATTGGGTTAACTCCAAATCGATGTCACATCCCCCCCATCAAATTGGCCTGTGTCCGCTACTGGTCACCACAAGGGAATTATCGTCATTCACTGCTCTGATCCCTATACAGTGATAGTGCAACCTAGTACCTGTATCAGTAGAGTGATCTCTACGGCTGAGCTCTATTTCTGCTGATTGCTTTCCTGTTAGTTTGATGCCTCGAATCTTACTTTTGTACTTGCCTGAGGAGTTCAAGATGCAAGATGCAACACCTCCAATGAAACTTGCTAAAACAACTATGGGCACAATTTGCAAACTTATCAGGGGCCATTTCATAGTTTGTTGGGCACCATTTTTGAATTTATCAGGCGCCAGCATATAGCAGAGATGAGCACGGATCAGGACTGGATCGGACTGAGAAACAATTTGTTGTTTCAATGTGATTATTCTGAAAATATCAAACATTTTGGTTGTGATCCGATTTCATAGGTAGCCTATGCTAAACGGTAATGTATTATATGTTGCCATCAAATGCAAAAGCTCTGCTGGGACTTTTGCAATTCGAACTGTATCCACCTTTGTTCACATACAACGTTGAGTTCTAGTAGCAAAGTGAACATAGTTGAGTGGTTAGTGTCTACGCCTGCTGTGTGATTGTTCATTGGTTCTGCTCTCACCATTTTCTCTGGCTTAGCACACAGAGGTTACACCTTTGATAGGAGTGTTTTTTATTATGTACTTCAAAATGTTTAGGGTTTAGGTTTAAAGGTTGGCAGTGGCTATAGACCCACCTGCGGATCTTTAAATTTGAAGCCTTATTCGACTGCCTTCTGTAACATGACAGTAACGCATGATGAGAGTGCAGTAGGCCTGGTAGAAACGAAGTAAATGTAAAAGATAAACCCTAAACCTAACCGTAGACTTAACTTAACCCTAATCCGAACCAAATGCTAACCTAATGCTAATGCTAACCTAAACCTAAGGTAACCTAAACCTAAGCTAACCCTAAGCTAAGCTAACCTAGCCCTAAGTTAAGCTAGGCTAGCCTAACCCTAAAGGAAAGTCGAAAGAAAAAAAAACAAAACCAAAGTGGGCAACGTGAGATTCTAACCATAAATCTGAAGCAAAGAAGGCGTATCACATTACCATTCCGCTATACGATCCACACGGTTTCAACCACAAAGTGACCCTTTTGTTTGAATTGCGTCAGGTCTGGCGGACGAATAGTCACTTCCTTTAAGGTTTACGTTTAGGGTGTATGTCTAAGTTTCACTTTAGGTTTACTTTTAGGGTCTACATTTACAGATTAAGTTTCGGGTTTAAGTTTAAGGTTCAACTTTAAGCTTAAGGTTTTGGGTTTAGCTTTTGCGTTTAGGTTTTGGGTTTAAGTTTTGGTTTTAGGTTTAGGTTTTGGGTTGAAGTTTTGGGTTTAGGTTTTGGGTTTGGTTTTAGGTTTAGGGTTTTAGGTCATGTAACAAGGACCTTGCGCTAATCCAAGTGTGTCGTCCTTGCCACTTGACCAATCCAAGCAATCGGATTCTTCTAATGACAAAATAACTCCGGCAGTGCATTTCCCTCTGATGCCAAATAGACACTTCCTTGTTAAATTTTGGAAATGACAAAAGGCTGTGTATATTTTGCCTCATGAAGCAAAAGCACTGCTGAACCTATTTTGCCTTCAACCAATTGAATTTGGCTAAAGGCAAAATAGCTGCAGTAGTTCTTGTGCCTCATGAGGCAAAATGAAAATATATAATTTTACATTGGTGGATCAAGACTGGATCGGACTGATGATTTTCAAAAATTTGGCGGATCAGGACTGGATCGGATGCAATTTTATCGGATCAGGACTGGACTCGGACTGAAAAATTTCACAGTCTGGTCATCTCTGGCATATAGCATGTTGGACGCCAATTTATAGCAAAAAAAGACAGAACAAATTCAAAATTTCATTTGACTCGACATTGACTCGAACTTACAAACTAACATCTCGAAGTGACTTGACAGTTCTTGTGACTCGAGTCTGACTCGACCAAGTCATGACTCCACTCTAACTTGACTCAAAAAAATTTTAGATGACTCTGACTCGAAGGGCTTGTGACTCTGACCAGAGGTGGCCGGAGTCACTTTTCAGACTCCGACTGCGCTCATGTTCCAAAATTTTATAATCATGGTCCGGCTATACTTCAAATTTGAGAATCCGACTCCTGTTCAGACTCCGGCTGCAATCATCGATCCAACCGTGATTTACTCATGTTTTCACCTAAGAAATGACCGCACTGCCTCCTGCTACTGCCGAAATGGAAAAGTGACTCCGGGCCCGGTTTTTCACAAATTTGTGACCCCGGATCCGGGTCCGAAAGAAAAACCCAGAATACTGCCGGAGTCGACCCGGATCCGGTCCCACCTTTGAGGCTCTGACTCTGATTCGGAAATAATGACAATAATGACTCGCATCACTGCATATATCCGAAAAGTGTGACACTATGTGGGTGTCGAGCATTTTGCCTCACCACTTCTATGAAGCTTTCAAAAGTTCGTGTGTGTAGTGGCAAAGGCTAAACCTGTGCAATTGGTCAGTGGCTGTAGATACGCCTGTGGTTCTTGAAATTTGAAAACTTATTAATACGCCACCTGTGACCTAACAGCTACGCACAACGAGAGTGAGTAGGCATGGTAGAAACGAACTAAATATAAAAGATAAACCCCAAACATAACCCTAACCTTAACCCTAAACCTAACCTAATGCTAACCTAACCCTAACGTAACCCTAAGTTAAGCTAACCATAAGCTATGCTAACCCTAAGCTAAACTTAACCCTAACCTAACAGTATCCTAATCCGAACCTAACACTAACCCCTAATAAACGTAACACCTAAGCCTGAAAAAAAGCAAAGAAAGAAAAACAAAATGAAAGGCGGCAAGGAAGGTCAGGTGAGAATAGAACCTAAAACCATCAGCATAGTAGCCGTAGCACCTAACCACTACACCACACCGTTTGAACGACAAACTGACCCTTTTATCAGGACAGGCGTATTCAATATTGTTAGGCTAGTAACTTCCATGTATTTAAGTGACAATTTTTTTATTTAAGGCTAAGGCCAAAAACTTTTAAAAGCTAAATGGGCCTCAGAGGTTTCAGGCAATGTAGAACACGAAACCACGCTGTACTCTCATCATAGGCCATGCGATAAACAAGATATTTAACCAATGCACAAGGTAACACTGC
>JGI24159J19872_10010006_pt1 | contig 12437 bp, 14 predicted proteins | sample Ectturendosymbi4_FD_19872 | JGI IMG/M metagenome (IMG submission 19872)
AACTGCTGGCCCCTTGGAAAACGCCTCAGGTCACCATCTCCAAATAAACGCAATTACCCCCCCCCCTAGAAAAAATCATTTCGACGCCGACGCATACGGATCCAGCACAACCCATTCCCACCGCCGAATGTTTGTGCTCTTGGTGAAGGTTTGCGAAAATCTCGCCAGGCTTATCCATACTCGGTTTTCAGGAAGCTGATGAATTTCCAGCAAATCATCCGCAAAGTCATGTCTCGAATTAGAAACACCCACGTTGTTTTATTCGTCTAATGAGGACACGTCGTTTACGAGTTTGTACGCCATCTTTGCAAAACTGTAGCAGTCGATAAAAGCTGATGTCATTTTAGTGGCCGCCATGTTGCTTGGGAAAAGTATAACGGAAAAAAAAAAATAACGACGAACGCAGGTGAAGGTTGAGGAAACGTATCGTTTTTTTTGCAGAATTACAAATAAAAGTACGTTTCTGGGGTCATGAAGCGTTTCAACAAGTTTTTTTTCAGTCGATAAACGCTTGGAAAGCACAGGCGCGAGACAACTACTGTACGAATAACTACAATATGTTTCAGTTCAAGTGACTTATTAATTATCTATAAACAGGAGAGGGTTCATGTCGCAAGCCAAAAACAGAACATTCGTTTTCGCTACGCCGCTGAAATAGTTAAACAAGTCAACACCCTCAGTAGTTATCTCTTCGCAGGACTCATTACACCCTTCGCAGAAGCCTATATGACACATTTCCTGGCTGAGAACATGCGATGTTCGTCACCCACATTTTCATGCGCCGCAAAAAAACACAGGACTCTGTAAATGGAGCGAAATATTCCAAAGCCAGGCAATTTACTTCAATATTTTTCAATTCATTTTCATGCCCGTTTTTCCTCTGTGGAGACACGCGGTGGCACCAGCCTAAGGAGGACTCGAAATACCTCACGGTCAACAGCAATCTTAGATAGTTCTCCTGGCTCCACATCAAGACGGGGCCAAGCAAAGTAGGAGATGTCATCACGCCACCTAGTCCTTGGACGACCTTTGGGCCGCTTTTCCATGGGTGCAAATTTTTTCATTACTCTTTGAAAACGGAACACATTCTCTGAGATTGAAGTATTGAAATGGTCGTGAACCAAACTTGACAGCGTTTCAACGACGAACATTTTGCAGATGCTCTATTACTCCTTCGCTATTATCGGAATGGAAAGCTTCGGTGGAAAGATAAAGTACGTCAACGGCACCGATCCGGAATTGAATACGTGCGGAAATCCGGCTCTCGCGCAGTCCGAGTTCGCTCGGATGAACTACTGCAAGAATAACTTCAACGACATTTTGCGATCCTTGGTCATTCTGGTGGAACTAACTGTTGTCAATCAATGGCATGATATCCTTTACTTTGTTTTGACAACTGCCAATTGGTATTTTTGCACAATCTCATGCGAGTCACGAAAATGAGTTTTGCTCCACTATTTCACTTACGGTAAAACAGACCAGCTCTTATGAGGCAAGCAAAATTTGAAGTTAATCTGATGAAACTCACTCAGTGGAAAGCATAGCTAGACCCCACTGGCTAGGACAAATAATAAGAGATAGTATAGAGGGCGATGGCCAATCGCAAAGCTTTGGGATGGATATTCCTTCGTTCTTCAACCATGAAAAATGACAAACTTTTGTTAAAACTATAAACTTGAAAAGTTTTATTATTATTTTCATACCAATTTTATCAGAAAGCTCCAAGGAATCAATTCAAGTCATGCTGGCCAATCTTCCGTGAATACTCTAAAACACCTCAAGAAAAACATGTATAAAACTCTTACAATGCGACCAATTATAACCTATTTCTATTTGCACGTAAAACAACCCCATGTAAACTATTTCACTTTGCCAATATGATATCTTTAAACGTTGTAGCTCAAACTCATCGTCAGCGATCTAGGGTTATAAGGGCCGGGTGCTTTTAACCGCGGAAGCTTACGTGCAACAACATTCCTACAGAGTTCTCGGGCTTTGTTACTGACACTTTCTGTTGTCAAACGTACGTACCTGTGTTGTCCAACTGCACGAATTTCGCAAAATTTAAAGCTTACGAGCAATCCACATTTGACAAGAAAAAATATGTGAACAACAGCTTGTGGAGAAAGCGGCAACATGACATACACCTAAAGAAAGTGGCAAATAACTGTTTGCCACGTAAGAATATCATACAAGTTTTCAGGACGGGCATATTTAGGCCGTTTGACCCTGGTCTAGAAACCTACGTCTCATATAATGATTTGTATGTTCAAAGCAGCAAACGTCGTTGCTTCACAGAAAGAGGGTGACTGGGACATAAATGTACCCTCTATTGAGCTGATCTCACCAACGCAATATGCAAATCAACAAAACACGTGGGGTTGAGTCAAGATAGTGACCGACTCATTTAGAAGTATTTGAAATTAAGTTGGAAATGATAATTCAAAAGTCAGCGCTTTCATAAAACGGACCTTCACCTTCCTTAGCTCGACACACTGTTAACGTCAGGTTTCGTCAGTGTGACCAACAAAGGCGCCAGGGTGTACTTCATCTTATTCCACCTCATCGTGGTCATCCTGATTATGAAGTAAGTGGACGAGTTTGGCTGTGCGCTGGATGGTCAAGTTGGCCAAAAAATTACCAGTTAATGTGAAACACCGCAGGAGTCGGTTATGATTCAGCTGCATGTTATTTTTGTTGCTAATATTCTCCCAGTGGAACACGGTGTTTTACGAGTGTGTGTACGCTTTGGCGAAGAAAGGACACTACCGAATTCATGAAACCTTATTCAGAAAGTTTTGTTTTTCCCGCAGCATTATAGTGGCTTTCGTTCTGGAAGCGTTCATTCTGGAGTACAGTTTATCAAAGACGAATATAGAAAGCCAAGTGGAGAAAATCATAGCGGAATTAGGATTCAGCGCTAACGTGTGAGTTGCTGTCAAAGTGAAATTTAAGCATCTGAATCAAGCACCTTCCGTGTGCAACTCATCTTTCGCTTTGTTCGGTTTTTCTTTAATAAAAGCAATCTGCTGATAACTGACAGAAGTTATGCAAAGTGAAATACACCAAGGCTGTTTGCAACTCTGACATTTACATCTCGACAAGTTGTTTTTTGCTGAACTCGTGGACTTTATCTTGAAACTACCAAAGTATTATGAATGCAAAAATGGCCGAAGCATTTCCCACTGCCAAAAGAATGAGATGATCCTCCCCAAAATTCGTCTAAGAGTTAGAAGAGAGAAGAATCCATCCCCTAAAGTATGTCTTTATCCCATGACAACGATTTTCACATCTTTCAATTAAAGTAACTAAGACTTGTACATCACAAATCTCTCGTGAACCAACATGAGGGCTAGTGTTTGAAAAAGATATGTCAGCGGTAATATTTCATCTTTAAACTTTCATGAAAACAGTAAAAAAATTACGTGTGTCCTGTGTGCTTGATCTTCATTGTAACCCTCAGAAATATCTCGGGAGTGACGCATGACAAGACACGCATCTACGACGGCGCAGAGGAAGCAGAGGACGGTGTGGAGTATGTCGGAAAAAGGACTGCAACAAATGACAAACGACCGACCATTCAGTTCCGAATCAACGAAGGTGTGGTGGTAAACAGCGCAACATATCGAGTTTTAAAGATATGGAATATGATTTCTTGGAAAGAAACTGGGTCGGTGGCGATTCTAGAATGAAAAAACTGGGGTCCACTGCGCGGCCAAGGAAAAAAGTAGGGGAGCCAAAAGAAATGTCTCTTCTGCATGGTGATTTTCCGTTGTAATGAAGATTGATTTGCTAATTAACCCTATCAAACCCAACATAAGCTTGTGAATATCGTCAGAACCGCCGCCAGAAAGTCTTCAAATCGTTTAAAATTTTTCTGTCTGAAAGTTATCTGCTGTATATGTCAATCAAACAAACTTAGACGTGAAATTAAGCAAAAAACTTGAGGACCAAGCAGAGGGCCAGTCAATCCACCCAGGCACCCCCTTAGAACCGTCATTGGAACTTGTGGTTCCTTTTTGGTTTTGCTTTGATTTAAGGCCATGAAATTTCCTGGTACAAGCCATTCTCATTTAAACTGCAAGTTGCAAGCGCTCACAGAAAGAAAACGTAATCACAAATGCCTAAGCATGTACGTTGTGTCACAACAGGTTTTCCGCCTGATTTTCATAAAGTAAAAACAAATGTTTGTTTCAAAAGAAGAGGAGCAAACCCTTTCAGGAAAATATTTTTAAACAAAGCCACTGTGGTGACTCGAGGCAATTTAAATCATAACTCGCCGACCAATCGCGCTAGAGAGTCAATGAAGACATCATAAGATGGCAGCAGTTCGTACACTTTCTGATGCAATAAAAAACAAGTACCTTTGCACTTGAAATTTTGCGTGGCGGTGTGACATCATAAAGAGGTCCCAGTGGCGCTATTGGGATCTGTGAAAAAATTTCAAATGGCAATTTACCTTTTTTTTTCAACATAAAGAAAGTAACACAATATACACATAGGCTCAGGGGAAGGGTTCTTTCACGAGGGTTAGACTCGTTTTCCCTGGAAATTTGGTTACCGCCCTGATTTCAAATACCACAGTTTTTCGCAAAAATTTGGTTTAAACACTAAGAAAATTCTTTTAACCTGAGATTCACAAACGCTTTCCCAATTAGTCGAATTGTGACAAATTTTGCCCTGATTGGTTTTGACCAGTTCTACAGTACATATGGCCAACTACCCTCCAGACCCCCGTCTCAAACGCCTAAATTACAACTTGTATAAGCTTATAGCTCATAACGTAAATGTGGACAATCGAACCAACACATTTTTATGAGCATCACTCAGGATTTATTCTCTGTGGATGCAGGCCACAAAAACATCGAAGTTCTTCTGCAAAGAATGTTCGAAGGAGAGTTGGAAAGCGAGTCGTCGACGACAAACACTGGTGCAACGAATGCAGTGACACTAAGTGGTGCAACTGAATCTTCAGTACGAGTTTGAAAAGATGTTTACGGTAGCCAAAAGGACCAGAGTTGTTCGACCGGATAGATGACCATCAATGATAAAACTCACAGTGCCAGCAAAGTCTGTAGGAAGCTCTCCGGTTCCGTAAACCGAGCCCACGAAAACATGCTGAACTTAGTTGGGCTTACATGTAGTGGTGGCAACAATCACCTTGCTGCCAGTTTCGCCAGTACCAGAGGGCTTTGCTTCGAAGAGTGTTACGTTGCTTTTTGCACTTCGACGTGTTTTAGTTTTCATTGTGAACGCAACCTTGCGCGTTTGGTAAGCAATGCACGGAGTTGCTGAAGATTCTTACTGTAAACAGTATAGCCAAAATTATCGAATACATTATTTTATTCAACCTTGCGCGTGTTTGACAAAAAAACCCTTATATCTCCATAGCTCAGCTATTTCGATCATGTCTGTCCAGTGAAAATAACGTCCAGTTGCGAATCATGCTCATAAGGCGGTAGCAGTGTACGTCACGTGGAGTGTCAAAAGGTCGGCAAAAGCGCCCCGCAGACGCGGAAAGTGGATATTTTGAAAAAATGACAAGAAGTTGTTTATCAACTGAAACAAATCAATCAATAGAACAAGATCTGGCGCCACGTGGAAGTTTACCAGCAGGCTGCTCCTGTTAATTATAACATTAACCATGCAATGAGCTGCTGGTGTGGCAGTCCGGTTAATTGCCACAATTTGCAACTAAACCAGGCCGGCAACAAAGGGGACGAGTAGGGGCGTAACAAGGTTAGATGGCGCCCGGGGCAAGAAGCAATTTTGGCGTCCTCATGTTCGAACCTCAGGTCTTTCGGAAGCAAATGTACTACTGTATTGCATAAAGCACATGCGAGATTGTTGGGACTTTTCGATGCCCCGCAGTCATTCGGCACCTCCATAGTAATTCTACCCCCGGGCAATTGCGACCCTTACCTCCCGGCTGGAGGTGAGGCCCGCTGGAAAACTTTTGACCCCCCTGGTACAATGTGTTGGACGCATTGCGTGTGCGACGCACACACAATCAACTTGTCATGATGTGACTTTTTCCAGATCGTGTGATCAAGGGAAAATAATAAAAAGGTTCGAAAGATAAATAACTCACTGATTTTCAGAGCCGGATATTAGCTGACTTTTGTAAGGATCGTCACTAGTCTCCCGTTTCGTTTTTTGATGTGACTAGCAAGCCTGGGTGTGCACTGATACATCCGCACACCTTTGCTTCAAAAGGTGGCCACGGATATGGAGTCGACTCCAGCAGGATTTTGCATTTTTTTCGGAGCCGGAGCGACAATGTTGGGACTCTCCAGCATGCGAAGCATTTTGCCTCCCTCGCCCACTCGTTACGCCCCTGCCCGCATGTAACCCAATGCAAGGTTTTCGAGCAGTCCCTTCCTATCCACAAAGTCGACTATACTGAAGTTGGTAGCGGACACTTGATCCTTTACATACGAGCGTTTCGTGTTGTCCCACTCGAAAGTGCGCAACAGAGTGGGGCCAGAGATGGGGGCCCTAATGCGTCCAGGGCCAGCTTTGCTTCAGTATTTGTGCCAAGGCATTCATTTCTAAGTGATCGCCGCGCCAGCAGCTTCACCTGATCTTGACTTTGATGCAGACTAGCAACAGTGCGGCATTACGTCGGTCTATGTCTGTATTGTCCGTTTCCATCAAAGCAAATGAATGGCTCATCGGCTGTTCGCACCACGGGAGCAACGTCCCCAGAGAAGAAGTAAGGACATGACGAGTGAACTGCAAGTTCAATGGGAAGAAAGCAGAAGACGAGACGGTTAAAGTGGACCACCGAGAAACCGCAAAACGCACATATTTTTCAGTATTCACGGTATTCAACAGATCAGTATGTCCCCGCGTGTGTGCGTGCCCAGTACCATCACGCTCATGTCCCAATAACGCGACATTTCCGAAAAGCACACCCAGACACATGCAGTGAAAATTCTACTATTTGCACAGAAATGAACAGCTCCGGCACGTCGAACGAGGCGCGCCACCTTGCGATCACTAACAAGCGCTTTTCAGTTGTTGGAATAATATTCGGTGAAACTTGGTCTGTAGCCACGTTTTAAGGTTTGGTGGTCGCAATACATTTGGAGGGAGGGAAAAGATTTTTGTTTTTATAACTTTTTCTGGGCTCAACAAAATATGGTAAAACACAAATATTGGGGAGCCCTGTCCCCCGTGCCTGGGGGCATGGGTGAAGGTGGCTACAGCAGGTGATGCGTGACCTGTCAGCCAAAATGTAACGAGATCGATTCCAAACGCAAGTCCAATAAGAGCAGCTTTAACCAATGCCTGTCTTTGTGTCCTGTCTGCAGCCTACTGTTGTTAAAAAGACTCATACGTTACAGCAGGGGTTCCCAACCTGGGGTGTACGTACCCCTAGGGGTCCATTTGCTTATCTAAAGAGGTATATTAGCGGTTAGCAATAGAAGGGAGAAACTATATTTATACATACAGTAGAATTTGCCTAATTCGTCACCTCAAGGGGATTAGAAAAAAATGACGAATTATGCAAACAGGTGAAAACTCTATCATAGCAGCTCGTATATTTTATCATAGTAACTCGTATACATAGTGCTCTTATTGGCAGTAATATACAACTTTATGCCGTTATGGTTGTTTAGGTTATGACTGTGTACTAAATTATACTCTTTAATTGCTCTACTCCATCTAGACTCCTGCATTTAATCTAGCACGTTTGAAATCTTTAATAAACTTTAAAGACTTTCTGAGATCTCTCAATAGGGAGTCGGGTCACGCTTTGCACCTCGTGTATAAATTCGACAAACAAATTGCGAGGTGCAACAATTCTCATATAAAGATCCTAAATTTGTTTGAATTCCCACACGTGTTAACTGCTTGAATATCAAAACCGAAACTGCAAATGACGGATTAGCCGAACAAAACGCTTCTCAGGGACAGGAAGAGTTGACGAATTGAGCAAATTGACAAATTAGACGATGGCGAATTAGACGAACAGAAATGTACACAAAAGATAGGGATTCTGCCGGGACCGACGAGAAAGTGACGAATTAAGCGAATTGACGAATGAAACGACGACGAATCAGACAAGTTCTACTGTAATTTACTTCTAAATATTTATACATATATCAACGAACATTATTTTTCAAAATCATTATATGCTTATTGTTAAATATATTAACTTCACGACAATAAAAACGGAGTCTACCTTTATAGTTCTACAAATATAAAAGTTCTGATAAAAATTCAGTGGATGTTTGTTATTTCACTCAGCATTTTTGTCGTAAGAAAGTTTAGGGGTACATGCTCATCTGTCGAAATGCTGAAGGGGTACATGGTCAGAGATGGGTTGGGAACCCCTGCATTACAGCAACTCATATTGGAATACAGCGACGTAATTTGTCCAGTGACGTAAGTTCCTTTCCTGTGAGACAAACAAGATGTAAGGCTCTTCAATATCTTTGCATGAGCTGGTCACGCAAACGATATACAGCGTGCGTTGTACAACGAGCGCGGTGAGTGATCGCTAATAAAATATAGTAAAATCGAACTTGAAAGGAGAACGCGACTGAGTCAAACGCCTGAATAGAGTGAAAAAAAGTATATATAAAGCAAAAAGATCGGATAGATCAAAAGCGGCTTCTTCTCTTTGTACGAATCGCTGACCAGCAGTGACGCGGCGCTGTACGACGCCCAGAATATGCCCAGAGTCTGAAAAACAAAGAAACAGAGTGTGAACTGACAAAAAAACAAAATATTTTTCATCACTGTCTCTTCGTGGGCGTCGGAATAATTTTTCCAGGGGATTTTTCCAAAATTTTTCTAGAGAGGGGCCAAAAGTGGTTAAATTCAGTTTTTCCCTCTCGAAACTAAGAAATAAATCTTTTTTTGGTGAAATTTAACAATTCCAGGGGGGACGTTGCCCCCCCCGCTCCCCTTCCGACGCCTATCTGTCTCTTTACGATTAGGTGGGGAGAGCGTGGTAACGAATGATTTATCGCCGCAACAACATATCTGGATACGGGCGCAACAACCCATTTTTCGAGGTTCTTTACATTTTGCGACGCCATGCATTGTATTCAACAGATTGCTAAAAAGTCGCATTGAAATACAATTAGTTTTATTTCGGCCCGTATTGCTGTTCACAAAACGCCCTTACTGCGGACCCATGGCCAATATAGGTCTCTAAAGGGAGATAGCAAGGCGGGCGGAGGGGTCTCATGAAAAGATTTGTCTGAACAATAATTGTTCATTAACCTCGTATCATGTTTTTCAAAATGAGAGAATAGACATTGCATCAAGAAAGATCGTCACCCTCAGGCTTGCAAATCGATCCCGTTCCGACATGTCGCTAATTTTAAATACGTAGGACAAGAAAGCAATGACAAGTTCGTTACAGGCGCCGAGCAGAACGACCAAGAAAGTCAAAATCTAACTTCTCACCCGGACAGGAAAAGCGATGAGCTCCATACTTCTGACAAGCAGGAGAACGCCCGCTGTGATGATAAGAGGCAGGAGGGAGTAGCCAATTACGCCGAGGCACTGCGAGTATCCCACCTCTCCACCAAGGACACGCGCCAGAAGGAAAATCAATAGGGATCCAAAAACCCACATCGTGAGAATCCAAGACACAACCTGGAAAAAGGAAAAAAAAACATTGTTCATACTATTTGATGAAGAGAGTTAAATTATGGGAATCAATTGAATACAGCTGGCAAGCAGGGGCGAGTAACGCTCACCCGAAATTGTCCGTACAGAGAGACGGCAGAAAACAGAAGAACCACAGCCAGGGGTCCCCAGAAATCCGGGTTGTCTCTCACTGTTTCGCGGTTCAGTCCGAACGAAGGAATTGGCAAAAGCACGCACCTGCAACAAGCAACTGTTGAACAAAATGATGATCGCACAAAGCATAGCATGGCTCACTTTGTGGAATGAACACCAACATGAAAAAGTTCGTAGTGATTTGTATCGTTTTTTTGCTGAGTAAAATCTTGTGACAGCCACCCGTCTCATTTTGCGTTTTTTACCGCGAGTGTGTATAATCCAGAGTAAATGAAGTTGTCTCCCCTAACAAAACTTTGTCTTAATTGCCAACTTCGTACAGTCCAAAGGTGGGGATATCGCAAGAAACTTAGATAAAGTTACTGCTTGAGCTAAAAAAACTGGTCTTAAAAATATTGGTTCAATTCATGTTCCCATACTTACACACAGACTTAACTTATCACAAGTTTGCCCTGGTAATCACAAAAAATCCATTGAAAACCACATGCCGAAAGTGTTCAGGGCAACAAATGTTTCAATACGCTTACTGTAGGTAGAAAAAGCAGACTTAGAAAACCTTAAATTGCTGCTCAACGAGTTTCAGTAAAAAACATCCATTTGATTGTTTTGAAACTACCTGAAGCTTTTGTTCAAACAATGCATAACTTGATGACTTCCAGAAAACTTTTGTCAATTCACACCTGATCTTGTAGTAGATATCTTTTAAGTCGATATCAAGTTCATCAAGAAGTGGTTTCTCTTCTTCCCCATCATCATCTTCTGTTTCAAGCAGCCAACCGTATCCTATCATAAAGACCCAGGACATGAAAATGAACGAGTCATTACCACCAACCACCACTTACTGTACTACAAAAACTAAGTGTTGAGTAGTGAAACAGCACCTTGTGAATGACAGTCACAGTAGTTACAGAGCTGGGGATGACACACAACATGCTTCCAACAAAAATGACAAAGCTTACAAAGTGTACAAAAGTATGCAAACACAATTGCAGTGAGAAACAGCCTTCAGACATGCTTTTACACTTCCTGTGAGCACAACTCTTTTTCATCCTGCCAACTGTTTGCAGAATACAACCTTGCGTGACTCCTTGTGCACAGCAAGACTGCATGATACCATAACCTTTGAAGGCTTTTATTCACATTGCACAGATCAACTTGTCAAAAGTTTAACCTTGCCTGAGTCTTCATGCAAAAAAAGCTTGACTTCACATATGATCCAATACATGGGTGCAAAAATGCGGTCGCGCAGTCATTTCCATGACCAAAACCTTGGAGTGTGCAAACTTTTCTTTTACATTTTGTACTTCATGCATATGAATGCTGTATAGCAAACCATTTTGCACCCTTGATCTAATGAAAACATCTGCCTCATTATGAAAACTGACATGTACTGCAAAAATGTGTTCCTTTTCACTTCAACATCATTTTGATGACTTTAGCAAGTCATGTAATGCTGAATGTATGAAAAGGCTAATTCATAAATGTAAAATTGCAACAATTGTAAGGTTCTGAGATGGTGTTTTTATTCCACATGATAAATCTTGTTTGGATCAGAATGGGGATAGAATTCTCAACTAGGTTTTCATATGCATTTTGCATCTATTTCAAACATAGCCAGTTCATCACATAAAACCAGCAAAGGATATCGAACACAACACAGTAGAAAATGCAATTTAAAATTGATGCAGGATGAGCTGTTTTTGACACAACTTTCACTAAGAGCATTGGTTATGCACAGATATAAAGATACACTAGATGTGATTTTGATCAAAATAGTGGTTGTCTACTGACAGTACACAAGTAATGGGCTCCTCACCAACTTATGTTTTGTTTAAATTATGTTGCAAACAAAATGTGTGGGGCATTAAGCATAACCTGAACTAACAAACCATTAAAGTGCAGTTTGTTATAATCTTGGCTGCATGCATAACTTNTTGCTTTATTTCCTGCTTGAGGTATACAAATTTGATGGAAAAAGACCTTATGCATGTTAACCTTGACAAATGNCNGCTTAATGTGAAACACATTACTTTTTTAAGTCACACAAACCACCATCTCCTTGCATAATTCAGTTTGTAGTTCCTTGCATGCACAGCATTATGGATGCATAACCAAATGTCTCAAACACTGTTCGCATATGTGCTAGTTCAGACAAACTTGAAAAAGACTTAATTTCACAACTGGACATAGTCACCACTACTCAATATGTGCTGTACTTTTGCAGTTGGGTGACTTGTTTGAGAATGGCAGTTATATATACATATTTTCTGATCGTGACATGATAAATTTTTATAAATTTTTGAGAAACGTACTCTAAACCAACTGTTGAAAACATTACAATAACAAAGTGTGATTGGGAATTTTTACATTATTCCAAATATATAACCAAACTCACTTCTTTCTCTAACTAAAATTCTGGAACATATTAATGCAAATGGTGAATCTACAAGACAAATCAAAGAGTTTCTTCTAATTGTAAAAGCATGGTTAAAGCTGCAGGACCAAGAGATTTCATCTTGATAGTAGGAGCACATTAGGAAACAAGGCGACACTTAAAAGCACTAGTGTTTCTGTATGCTTTCAAGGAATCAGTCGGCTGCCATCTGCTTTCGTCTTTTTGCGATGATTCAAACTTGCACATATCTCTATTCAAGTACGTACTTTCCACGATG
>JGI24159J19872_10010007_pt1 | contig 12436 bp, 9 predicted proteins | sample Ectturendosymbi4_FD_19872 | JGI IMG/M metagenome (IMG submission 19872)
CAACTTCTTAGCACAGCGCTGGTGGTCTTGGATTTGGTCGTAACTTGTAAGGAAAGGAATGTTGCAGAAAAGTCATACCAAGGTTGAATGAGCACGATGACGTCGTATACTTTACGGTTTTAACACGGGCCCCTACAACAGCGATTTGACCCCCCTAGCCCAATGTGTTAGTTTCGCCACTGGTTGCAGGTAATACCATCGTACTTCAACCTTGGATTGCTTTGAAGTGTGTAGTAATAATTTAGCCTTTGCAGTCAGTAGACTTTGTGCAGGTGTTTCATTCACTCAGTGATGATCGTTTGGTTACCATTAGTAGCAGCTTCACTCGTGCTGTCGTGTATCTGAAGACTGCTGCACTCGGCTGTGTGGCTGATAATGTTATAGTAGAAGTATTTTACAATGTTGGTAAAATTTTACTTTCAGAAATTTCTCATCACTTTTACAGTAACACTCTGCAGTACTTCAACCTTGTAGGCTAATTTTTGAAGTGTATTACTCAGTAACACTAACAGTAACTTGCTGTAACAGTATTTAGCCATTGCAATGTGTAGATTTTGTGCAAGTGTTTTTAGTCGGATCTGAGACGAGTCAGTGTTTGCTCTCAAGTGTTCCTACCTTTTCATTCATAAAGTACGTGAACTCAATGGTGGTTTTGAGCATGTGATTAACTGATTATGATCATCAACTAAATGCAATTCATGACTTTAACCTCTTGCTCATATATTTGGAGCGCAAGATCATGAGAATTCTAACCTTGTCCTTGAATTGAAAAGTTAATTTCATTGTTTAACCAAAAATGGGTCAGAATTGAAGCATGTATCTACAATAGTATTTAGGATAAGGTTCCTAGATTTATTAAGTTTAGTAAAGACAAGCTGTAGCACAAAATGTTAAGTTCATGGCAAAAATTGCTGTTTTAGGGTAAAAATTGATTCTTTGTCAAAAAAAAACAACAAAAATATGCTTCCAAACAGTTTGAGACCCCTATGAATATAGAAATTACCACAATTAAAGCATTTTGTTATTTTGGCCATTACTTTTTCAAAAAACAACCATTTTGGCCTTTTTTATCAGGATTTTTATCATAAGCTACAGAAAATATCTGGCAACCCTGCGCCTTACAGCTCGCACCTATCTGCTTCAGAATCATACCACTGCACTTATCAGAAGAAGAATACTAAGCCTAGCGGTATTCTCAACACCTCTTCCGTTGCGTGAAAATGTCAGAATCTTCAAAGATTATGGAACAGTTGTAGTCAGGGATAAGTGAATCGAATGTTGTGAAACAGGCCTGCACAACATACTGCCCGCGGGCCACATGAGGCCCGCGAAAGCTTTTCTTGCGGCCCGCGAGAGCTTTCTCAATTGCGGAAAATGTTGCGAAAGCTCGACCTCGAATAAATTGTCGTTACAGAATTTCTTCCATACTACAACGAAATCTTTACATCGAAATGAGAGACTTCTGCCGCCCGCGGGAAATTTATGGTGATATCGAGCTTTCTGAGTTGTGCAGGCCTGTTGTAAAAGATAGCAAGAGCAAAGTGTGGAACGACTCCATTTTTTTGTTTTCTACTGATACTGGTAGTGTACAGGGTAATGTAACCGGGGCACCGCATGGGCCTAGGTCCCCGCTTTTTTCTAGGGGTGCCTAGCTACACTTCTACATTTCGAATTTTGCCTAAATATGTTCAAGCAACAGAACTAGTATTGGGTCCATAGTTAAAGTAAATCGCTTAGTGATGAAAAAAATGTCCATAGTTTTTGACGTGCAATTGTGCCTCCCCCACTTTCAAAAAGATTCCTCCACCGCTGGTAGTGTAGGTAGTACAGGTTCTAGTGCCTTTCAATACATTGGATTTGCTTTGTGTACGCTGTGTAAAAAGTCATTTATACAGGATCGACCTAAGAGTAGAGCTATACATCTTTAAAAGTCGTATTTCAAACTGCTGTGGAGGTAAATCTCTAAAAATTTCCTGTTAAAAGCAAACGCAAAGTAAAATTGGTAGAGCAACTAGTCTTCACCAACGCGACTGAGTTGAATCCATTCGCAAGTTTTTTAAAATAGGAAATCGATTTCACGTAAATCTACGCATCCCCAATTCTAAAATCTTATTCATATAGATTTGATCTCATGATCCTGCACCTTTGTGTACGCCTTGGCGGCTTTTCCAAATGCAAGTTGCAGACCAGCAGGTGGTGGTCGGTGGACAGTTGTGCACCTCTTTTGACAAGAACGTCCAACAAGTAGAAAATTTAATAATTTTTTTGTAAGTTTTGGCTTAACTTTACACATTCCAGATGGTCATTGAAACCGTGATGCAGCGTCCAAAATGCATTTGCGAAGGAGTACGCTGTGGTTTTCACGTTATGCTGTTTAGCGGCTGAACCTCTGGTTGCAAAGCAGCGCCTGAAACCTAATGTCTTCACTGTGATTCAGGGGCGGATCCACGGGGGGGGGCGATCGCCCCCCTAAAACCTACGATAGTACTGTCACAGTGCCGTATCAGCCCAAATCTGGCCTCCCGAAAAGGCTTAGACGGGTCCCGTAATGGTGATTTATAAAAAAAGTTATGTTACATCTCGGGACCGAATGGCCTTCAATACAAAATAGCCTGCCCTAATTACAGACACAATTTTGGCAGAATCAGGCCCGCAGCCAGGTTTTAAGGTTTGGGGGGGAAAGTACATTTTTAGGGGGAAAGATTTTTATTTTTATCATATGTTTAAAACAAATATTTTGAGCATAACAAAATTTGGGGGGCACAAAAAAGATTTCTGGGTAACTGCCCCCGAATGCCCCACCGTGTCTACTGACCTGGGCAGAACCGTCGCCAGAAAGTCTTCCATTGGAGGCGTTCATGTTTGTGATGGTTGCTAGATATTCTGAAAATTTTTTTTTGAATTCACAACATGAACAGCATTTGCAGACTGTGGAAATTACATTATAATTATTTTCTCGAAAATACCCATGATACAGCTCGTAGTTTCCAACTAAGATTTTTTGAACGAGCTTAAAACCCTGCTCAGGTAACCTCTGCCCAATTTGGGCAAACGGTTCTTTCACTTAAATTAAAAATTAGTTAACGTTCACGTAGAAAGCTGGTTCTTTCAGTAGCTGCATTTTTTTAGACGCTCTCTCGGGCAGTCCTGTCGAAATCTGCACAAGTTTTGTAGTTTCGAAGGGGAACAAAAATTTGCCCAGATTGACCAATGGTTACCTGAAGTGTAACAAAATTCCTTCACAAAGATCCCTCCGAAGGCAACCTTGACCAATTTGGGCAAAAGGAGTTGGTGCATGTAGGTTCAATAGCAAGCCACGCCAGAAACCTTTGACCGAAACCAGCACGGGAGTAGATCACACGAGTGCAAGCACTGACGACACATATCAATTTGGCGCGAATGGCTCCTGCTCAGCTCGTGGTTTTCATTGAGAAACAGGCAGGAGAATGTATGACGCCTTCTCCGTCAGTGGAAACAAATTGGAGCCAGAAAGGGCCTGCACCGTGTGCACTTGTTCTGAAAGGTTGAAGCATTTTATTGAGGACATGATGAACCTTGCACTTCTCTTCACCTAATTGAAATGTCTAGAAGTCTGGCTCAGCCAAAAAAGGCTTGCTCCTTGTTGTGCGTGCACTTGTGGTGAAAGGCCAAAGCATTTTATTGAGGACATGAACTTTGAGACTAGACAACGCTGTGGAACCTGTCCACCATCAAAACAGAACAAAACGAGGGTTACGTGCCAACGATGGGGAGCCAAAGAACGTTCTTTCAGTGCACCAAGTTTCGATTTATTCTGTTGTGGTAACCATGTTACAACTAATGAGTGAATGAAAACCCCATGGTTCTACAAGGAATTTTCTAAGCCTGTGCTTTCCGATGTTTAAATGTAAATAATACCCCTGTTTAAAGATTAAGTCCGATTTTCTGTAAAAAATGCTTTTATTTTCCTGACATGATTAAATTACGTGCCAGCGTTAACATACAAGGCAATGCGATTACACTAAATCGCAAATCCAACTTTACTATCGGTGTACTTTCAGATCACTGTGTGCAGATATTTCGTTTTACAAAGTTAGAAATACTGCGTCATTTAAATCGGGGCCTCCAAACTACAACCCGCGAAGCCATTCCATCCGGCCGCAACGACTTTTAATCAATAATGAAAGCAATATACAGTATTTAGAAAACATTTGTTGATTTGATAGAATGTAACATATCCCGAAACAATCACATTACGTAAGATGTCCGGCCCTCGAACTGTTGTGTAATGTAATAGCTCATATGACCCTCTGACATAACGTTTGGAGACCCTGATTGAAATAAATTTTCCAACTCTGTGGTTCTCAACCGGGTGCCACGTAGGTCACCAAGAATTTTAATTCCTGAGAGGAAACGCCGTGGATGAGTAAAAAAGTTTTTATTATTTGTTTATTCAACACAAAATACTGCACAACGAGGCTGGTTTAGATGGGAATGTCTACAGAACACAAGTACGAGCTGCTTTAACTGCAGTGACTGATAGGAGCGAGGCGTATCACAGTTGGCTCTTTCAATGGCGGAGTGAAAGCAGCATTCTTAGTTTCCCAAGAGTGGGAATGACGTTTAAATGCAGTGTTATTTGAATTTTTTGTGTGTTGGATGCAGCGCAGCAGGTCAAAAAAGAGGGCAGTACCTCGACGCACGCCGAAGCTGGGCATTGCTCGACTCACAAGTTTCAACGAGCAACCAGTATTTGTCATGCTTTTTGTATTGAGCAGGAGACGGTAAATTTTATTTCACTACGCCATTGCGAATAAAATATGTAGTATATAAAACAAGCAAAAAATAGTACATTTCACACGCGTTTGCAAGAATCACAAAGTCGACGAACCGGTATCACCGAGTTCAAGCTAAGGCAGTTAGTTGCAGTATTATTTCATGAGGGCGTTGACGCCAAGTGGGTCTGATATCGGAAAAGTCGTACAGGACTGATACTTTTCCTTAATTTTACGTACGAAGTAATCTGAACAACTTACTTCTGCTGACGAAAATGCACTTAGATGAACAGGTGGCAACGTCAGGCGTTTGCCAGAAACTGAACTGTCGACTCCCTCTTAAAACCTTGTCCACAATCAAAAACTTGGTGACAGACAACGCTTGTTTATTTTACATGGCCAACGAAAAGACCCGGAAGTCATCAAAGGTCATAACAATGAAACAATGCGGGTCAATCGACTGCGCACAACTTACACCTTGGCTCACAAGCAAACCTTACACGATCAAGGCTTCTCGCTTATCAAGCGTCAACTTTCGCTCACCGACCGAATCTCGACGGACCTGTCCGATCCAGAAAAATGTAACTACGACGTCACAATCAGAAGAGTTGAAACGAACCAATGTTGGTTGGGAGGCACGTGGCAGTGTAAAATAGGCGAGACCTGACGCACGTTCATGAGTTCTTAAGTCTCGGAATTTGTGCTGCTATGTTGACCTGGCCAAACTGGAAGCTTCTTACTATACAAAATGGCCCATGATGAAAACCGTAGCCGGGTTTGGTATCAACGTGTAAAAGAAATTCGGTGAACGCACGTCCCGACACATGGGCGTTGGAAGAAGAGGGGCCAAGGCCCCTTGGTGGATTTTAAAATTTGACATTTTCCCAGTAAATTTTTAGAAAAAAAATTATTTTCTTGGTTTTGAGTGGGTAAAATGCAATTTCATCACTTTTGCTCCTCACAGGGAAAATCCTTTTGGCTACTCCTGGAAAAATCCACTGTTGCCCCACCTGGAGAAAATCCTTCCGATGCCCATGTCCCGACAGCTTTGCAAGCGTTAGGATGGAACAATATCAATACACCGTAATAACAGTAATGAAATACATAACACAAGGAGTTTACAAGGGCAATGATGAAAAGCAGCGCTTCACAAAGTGCAAACTGTGACCAACTCATGCAGCGAAGCTTTCAACCGAAAAGAAAAGCACAAGTAAATCACAAATACGGAAGAAAAACTCTTGGGATAAGGGAAAAACTACAACCAGTGCATATACAACTAAAGCCGGTAGATCACATGTGGAGTGAGAAATGTTCTGATTGCGCCATCAAAAACAATCGGGGAAACACAAAGGAAGTTCCTCGAAAAGCGCTGTAGCTGAGAGCAAAAAGGAATACACTACTTTCCTAAGACAATGCTGAGTAATAGCACAGTACTCTTCCCAGGACAATGTGCCAAGCGGAAACGTTTTAATCCTAATCTGGCATCTTACATGGTTATGCCTCTGCCAGAGCAAGGCGTATTGTAAATCGCTTAAAGGAGTTGACGCAGAAAACAGACAAACAAATATAAAACGAATAACGTTCTCAAAACAACTCGGGGTAAAAGCAACTTTATCGCAAAATCTGACCCTGAACAGCAGTTTGATTCCATTTCTACCAACAAAATCAGATTGTTTTGCCCCAGGGCGAAATAATTATGCTATGAATCGCTGGGGCAAAGAGGTCACCTTTGAAGAACAGAACGGAGTAGCAGTTAACGTGAGCCGACCTCAACCGAAAAGGTCAGCAACTCGGGACCGGAGTCGATACGTTTCGCAGTATGTGGTCAAACCATCTATGTCCTATGCATTTAACACAGGCACCAAAACAGAAAAAATATTGCTTTAATGAACATAATCACAGCGCTCGTTAACCATACCAAGCGTAATAACTTGTAGGGCGCAGTGTAGTACCGCGGTGAAAACTACAACACCAGCTAAAACGATGCATTTCTGATAAATACGATTTGTAGCTGTCGTGCTGTTAGAAGTATGGCAGAATGCAGATACCTGTTGCAGCGAAATCTGGCGGCTCTTTTCAAAACATATTTTGCACAGACAGATTGATTAAATGCTGGTAACTGCCATTTTTCAGAATTTATGGCAGCAAAATTAATGTGCTCCTTTAAGTCATATTTTTAAAATAAACTTATCGATGTGGGGTTACAGTGATGTGGGGTTACAGTGAACTGGCGTTTTGGCGAAAATAACTACAAAACACAAACTACCAAGATGCATCTACAAACTAAATAGAACTTCATACACGTTCTAACGAAACAGCGACACAAGCATTTGTTCACTAAAATTTGAATTTTAAAAGCATCAAATCGAAAAGCACAAAAAACGTGATTTCATTTCGTCACTTGGCAACAACGCATTGCTTTTTTCAGTCAAACAAAACTATAGTTTAAAGTCTCGCAAGGTAAATCGAGGTCTTGGCATTCGCGAACTTTGCTCCTCTCCCTCTTCTTCCTCTTCCTCGGTTTCTCTTTTCGGGGCCTCCGGTGCCGGTTCGCCTCTGTCGATTCTCGCCAGATCGTCTTCCATCAGGGTTTCCAATTCTTCCCTCCAGCCCAGCAGGTCGCACAGCTGGAAGCACTGGTCGTCGCAATCGCCCAGCATTGCAACGTCCCTGGCATTAAACAGATCAGTGAACGTGAACCCGGATCAGCGTATTTTTTTGATGTTTTTATTATTATTTTTTTGTAACAAGTACTTCACGAACAACAATACCAACAAAAGTTGTTTTCTAAATCTGTTTTGCTAAAGTCAAGCGAGCTCGAAAAATTCACTTTGAGAAAATCAATCCAACCCTATCCTGGCAAAGGCAGGATTTGTCGAAAGATTGTTTATGCAGCAACGAACCGCTTAACATAGAGTGTATATTCGACCGATTAAACATGTTTCTTTAACTCTCTTTTGCAAATAGCATTCCTGAGTTATTTCTATACCACCATGCCTCTGCGAGTTATCTCAGACATTTCAAGTAAAAAATACTTTCTGCAACAGCTTTTGACATAATTTAGAAGAGCGACTGCAGTCCACGTTTTACCCGAAGTTACGTCGGTAATGTGGCGATTCGTGAATTGCTGCAGAGCCCATAGGAAGGTCAGTTGCGCTGTAGTAACCACAAACGGGAAACCGGTAATGGAGAAATAGACTAAATAATAGCCCTACGGCAAGTGTCTCACGTTTGAAACAACAGCATTGCACCACAATCGGTGGTAACCGTTTTCCCAGATCCCGCAGACTCGAGAATTGCGGCCAACGATGGATATTAGAGGTTACCGACGACAGTTTTTTGGAAAATGGTGACCAAAGTTCTTCACGTGGCATCACGTTTCAGACAGTGTCTGAGTCCATGCTGGCTAGGTTCTCTTTGAGATATTCCCGCCAACACCGGCTTGCCATTCGCTGCGACTCGGACGCCCTTAACTTTACGCTTCGCGAAGTTTCAACAGAAATTTCGATTGACGTCAGCAAGCTGGTCTCAAACTATAGCATACACCTTAACTGTTGCACAGTTAACTCTACTGCTAGAAACGCGTTCGATTACGACTATCGATGAACAAACTAACCTGTAAGCTTTCTCTGAATCGAAGTTCAAACCTCGGTCGAGACCCAAGACAGTCATGAGCCCATCAGTCTCTCCGCACTTCTCCCGGTTGATTAAAAGGCGAGGAGTTTCACGGGGAACACTAAAAGTAAACATTTCGAATTGAGATTGTCCTTAACTGTCTACGCTAAAGCAAGTTCCGCCCAGGGCATGTCACGATCGACATGCACAAAATCACCATTACGTAGCGATTGACATTTCTATTTTCATGGAGTTGTCGTAATGACCTGGCAGCCAACACTCGTAAATACGGACAACTAATATGCGTAAAAACAAAAACCATTATTGCCTACAGTCTACAAACAGTGCAAGCATTCCGCATCGGTTTCCCCCAAGGAAAATACACGTGTGGGCCCGGTAGCAAGCGATCGTAAGAGACAGACTGACACCAAAGACTGCTCAGTGTTTTTATGAAAACAACAGGTAGAAGTGATTGTTTAAACGTTCTAAAAATTTCGTTAATTTCTATAAACAGGAGGCCAAAACCCGCAAAACGCTTTTTTCATCGATTTCTGTCGTTTTTTATGCAGCCAAGACGACATGACACTCAATTCCATTCAGGGGCCCCAAACTAAATAGCGGGAAGCATTTAAGGCAAGCAGTGCACGTTGTGGAAAGCGAAATAAGGGGCAACGGGCGAAAATATAATCGAGGAAGCAATTTCGTGTGCAAGATCCGACAAATGTTACGGTTTACGCGATATTACTATTGACCTCCGCAAGTTGTCCTTGGGTCCGAACAATGATTATTGTAGTACACTATGCTTGTCTGGTTGAGGATAATGTACGCACAAGCACACAAAACAGATGCCTGTAAAATGCGCACGCCAGACTCCGCCTATTGTGCAAAATAGGCGCACAATTTCAAACAAACGAGTTTTCAACCGACAAGGTCCTTTGCACTGAGCTCGACAAAAGCAGGAGTTGGTTGAGTTGTTATAGGAAGCGTTCAAGGAACTGCAACACCACACCGACTTACATTGCCACCAGTGACGCGAACGGTTGGACTTTTAACGACGTTCCCATGACAATTAGAAGATTGCATTCATCGAAATCTTTGGAGCGGCATTCAAAAAATCGTTTAGGCAGATGTTCTCCGAAAAACACTATGTCTGTAGAACAAAAGTTGTAGCTAAGAGAACGGCGCATTCGGCATTTAAAAACCGTAATTAACAAATGATTTTTAACGCGAGAATTCAATTCAACAAAAAAGATGAACTGCCGGATATAACGTCTGTGCTATGCATCAGTCAAAAGCATCTATCAGTAGTGACCGGCCACTGAACACGTGTTTCAGACCGTATAAGTTGAAAATGTATGCAGCCAAGCGAGTAGCTTCCGTAGAAGGAAAACGACTGTACAAGACTTCCACCTAGCTGTGGACAGACATTCGCAGCACCGCATCTTGCACGTGAACACTGTTTACTGTCTGCAATGCGACCTGCATCAGCACATAACAACTGCACGCGATAGTCAAGCAGAATTTGTTAATCGAGACAAAAGGAAAACTTACAAGCAGCCTCCACAAATTCCAATGTAAAAAACTGCGCGGGGACAAAATTTAATAAAATCTTATAATGCGCGACAAAGAATTTTTTCGATAATTACACAGGAGTGACTAAGTAAAAGTTATCGTGCTTTCGGTTTGAGTTCTGGGTAAAAAATTAATTTACGGCGACAAAACTTAAATTTTAAAAAACGCGCTTTCATAAACCAGCTGAATCGAAATGGTGGTACGGCTTAAAATTCACTGTTGTGTACGACGCACATATTCTCATCAATTTTGTTTGGATATGCGAATTTAGAAACCGTTGTGTGTGTCTCATCATCGTCGGAAAATTTTGAAATGCAGACCAGCCGATCATCCAATCCGTGACCAAACTAAAATTGTGATCCAAACACGATTAAACGAGTTTTTATTCTTAAATGCAAACATGTGTTAGAATGTTCGACAAAAATTTTTCCCAAATGCCTGGAATCCAAGAATGTGACATGCATACGTTATGTAGAGCTTTGCACACGAACGCTGTGCAGTATGTTTCACATAAACAGCAACCGTTCTGATCCTTTCCGTTTGTTTCATTGGCTTTAACCTTGTTGCTGGCCTCCAAGGCAATTGAATCTACAAAGTCTGTCAAAATTCTAAACGGCACATTTGGAGTTACATCATGGATTTTCGCCACAGCACAGGCGCCACTCCAATACAGGAGAGCAACAGTCTGTACATTTATCAAATTTTTCATGTGCACATTCTATCAAAGCAAAGCAGCACAAGCGCATCGCACGACTATTTCTGAAGCTTTGTTGGAATTCAGAAATTGTGGTTTGATCTAAGCTATTTGCAATCTGACGCTTGCGACTCTATGAAATCTAAAACATCATTTGATTTTTGAGAGATCGAAATCGAAATAAAGCAAATTAGGTTTCAAGTAAGCTAGGCATCTTTTCAACAGATATAGCAACTTATTTTCAGAAGATCACAGGAAAATTAAGTGTTAACGTCCACCGTCCTAGACACCCACACATTACATGGCCAGAAACAATTAACAGTTTGTGAATTTCTTGTTCAAGTCTGCTAAGCTGCAAGGCCAAGCACGTACGCAGTAAGCTACAATGCAAGAGTACTTGACGGTGCGCTGGAAACCGGCAACATTCAGGCGCAACGAATCACTTTATGAAAAAAGTGAAACTTCGGCTGATTTGCATTTAAAAAATGAAGACATCTTGGCAAGCCTGCTGTTGTCTGTGCACCGTCAATGCTATCAGAACCATGAGTTGTGAACTTGTGGTAATTCTAAGCTTGTCTCCTGCACGACAATTTGCACCGGATATCTCAAATACGCGACGAGCGAGCTGATCTGTTGTCCTCAGTCATACCTTACTTTGATATAATTTGCTGATTTAATATTTACAGTGACTGAGTTCAGAAGGTTTAGGACAGCTACTACATTTCCCATACAAGCATAGTGGCAATTGTGCATATGGCGGCATGATATGTGTGGTTTGCAGCTGTAACCCAAGTAAAAGCATAACCGACTTTGCCCGTGGATCTCTCTTTGGGTTCAAATTGGCGCTTTCTCTTCCAATAGTTTGTGACCCCTGGCTTAAGACCGCACTTTAGCAATTGTCAGCATATTTCGAATGATAGAAATTCGCTATTTTCTGCTTTATGTCGTGTCCACTGCACACTATATTCAATACAAATGATTTTACATAATTAGCATCGTGCAGGTTTAAAATATTTTAATGGTTCAAATTCGAATTAAGCTGAGCAGAAAGTTTGAGCCCAGTTTTAACCAACAGCTGACACGTTCAAACCAGTTCAAAGCCAGTCGTCGGCGGAGATGTTCGCTCTGAACTCTACTTTTTACATCTGAATGCAATACCATCAGACCAAGCCATACCCAGGTGTGATGTCTCCGCAGGCAATGAAGGAAAAACTGGATTACATGCAATCACATCCAGGTGCAATCTGTATAATTATCACTTCACCGAATTTTACTTTTTTGTTGACAGTAATTCTGTCCGTACCAGGTTTCACAAGACCCTTTTCCTCGGGCATGCGTTCGTCAATGCAGTCCTCATCGTCGCAAATTGGCGTTTCATCTCTATCGACACGCTCTGCACACAAGACAATCGTGTTTATTTTTGCATTTGCGTCATGCAAATGCTAATAATAATAGATAATAGAAACAGTCAACCTTCTGTTGACTGACTATCGCTACATTGCCACGTTACGAAGTGGAAAGCTTATGCGACAAATAATGGAAAGCTACCCGGGCAAATACTAGTAAGTTAATCCGACAGAAACGTAAAGCATAACGTAATTCCCAAGCTGGACTTATGATCAACCATCGTTATTTGACGCAATACAACACATCAACGAATCGGTGTTTAGAAGTGAAGCATCTTTTTATACTAGTAGTTTACGTCGTGGACTCTTAGAAGTTTTCACTCTCCAGCGATTGCATGCAAACAATTGGCAGCGATTTCCAGATATGACGTGGGTCCATTCATTTGAAATGAAAC
>JGI24159J19872_10010009_pt1 | contig 12434 bp, 11 predicted proteins | sample Ectturendosymbi4_FD_19872 | JGI IMG/M metagenome (IMG submission 19872)
TGAGTAAATCATAGCCACATAACTGGGATACAAAGTTCAAAATGTAGCCTATACTGAAGTCATCCACTTCCAATATTAGGCTACATATTTTGCACAGAGGTTGAATCACTCTACTGTACTAAGGTGTAATGAAAATCTTTTAATCAACATTGGGGTAATAGTCCTTCAGCCCAATATCTGATCTCTTGTAACCTACCAAATGATCTTCCAGTTTGCTCAACTGATTGAATTATGCTGATTGTTTCCCTAACTAGGTGTAGTTAGCCTACAGGCAAAACTACTAAATAAATTAATCCATCATTTTTGCTACAGATTAGCTTGAATAGGCTAATCTGATCCATGGTAGTGGTTTCAGCATCAAACAATTACAGAAAAGATTGCACAGGACTTAATACAAACCACCCAACCTCTTTTTCGCTCGAATCCCTTATCATCGGATTCCCAACCTACCTCTGCTAGTTGGATTCGCTGCATTGCGTGTGGTTGAAAACATACGTGCTCAAGCAACTTGGAGAAACACTCACGGTCGTGCTTGAGTGATTTATGGGATTCCCAATCCAACGCAAATCCGATAAAAGTGCAGTGCAAAGAGGGCAATTATGACTTGATGCCTCTCTAAAAAAATTATGCGCACGGTCTGCCAACCACTCAGTGGGGCCCTGCAAAAGTACTTCCAATTGGGCACTGTACTTGCTAAAGCCAGCCCTGTCCACGCTTGTATACTTACAATTAGGCATGTGCATTATGAAATATTTAGAGGTTCTGGAATATTTCAGAATCTTTATTTCAAATTCAGATGGAATCCCATTGCAGAACAACATGTTAGGACCAAACTGAGCTGAACGTGCAGAGGTTTAGAATGCTGATCAGCGATCACGCAACCTGTTAATTAGCTCATTACGTCACTACCCAGTGCTGTGAGCTTGTTGAGTGTTTCTTTCTCTTACCCAGGAGTGCAAAGAGCGCAACTGGAAAATTTTTTGAAATTATTTGTTTTGCCAACTTCATAATTTTTAACGTTTATTTAATCCAATTTATTTCAAATCTAAATATTTGAAAAAAAACTTGATATTTGGATCCCATTATATGCATCCATAAATACAAAACAATGTCGTGAGTTTGCACTTAATTTATCAAGAAAATCTTGCGAAATCAATGATCTGAAAATTTTTGGGTATTACCTGGTTAGCTAAAATACAAATATCTGGATAGTAAAAATTATTGATATCTGAACTAACCCTACTTAGTACTTTGTTTATGGAAGTTTTACAATAAAAGTAGTTTAATTTTGAAATGTCTATCATGATTTTTTGAGATCATTTGTTTTTGCATTTTTTATTCTTATAAGAAACTTTTATGACTTCTTAAGGTTCACTCTGCCCCAAAAGTTATATGCTGTGTATTTGGTATAAAATAAAGAGAATATTCATTGCCACTTGAATTCATTTTCATAGCAACTTTTCATCATATTTTTAACTTCTTAAAAAATGTCAAATTCAGTAGTTAGGTTAACCAAGTTTATTACGAACTGTTATAAACTAAATTTTCAAAGATTATTGATAACTGAATGCTGTCAAACTGACTGCTCATCACTGCTCTCGTGTTTGAATCTTGTTTTTGTGCAAACAAACTCTTGTTTACTTAATTTTGTTTCGTGTGATCATGTATATGGTGCTCAAATCTGATGGCACCAGTATGTCGGTGCTGGGCAAACAAGCATTGTATGCAATGAAAAAGAATGCAGAAGAACATTGAGGTTTTGCTTGATGTGAGCGCACCAGCTATAATATCGTGAGTCTGCTGATATATGCCTGAGCTTGAGCACTGAACAGTAACCCTCCTTGCATTTGGTTATAACAGCTAGGTAACTGTAAATATTGATGGCTTGCGTCTTATCAAAAATTGATTTTGTACATTGCAAAAGGTATCTGGATGGGCAAGGCTTTCTCAAAAAATATTAAAAGAAGTTGTGTGATCACAACTCGAAGTGCAAACCATTTTTTCTGAAAGTTTGCTCAGAAACAAAATGACTCCTTGTTGTATGGAACATGTTATAAAAATATTTGCTGTATTGATTTCTATAATATATATTTGATGCTATCAAAAATCTGTCTAATTTGATTGCAACTGTTACACAAGGTACTATGGGCTCAACACATGACTCAGTTGCTTCATGTTTGCTCTTTATCTTTTCTACTTGACTTAAATGGTTGTTGTAACAATATGTTAGTTTTCTGTAATGGTGGATTTAGATGAGTGCATTGGCAATTGTATGCTAAATAACTTCAATGATATTAGGTAGCTTCAACTCCACTGATGATTCTTAAATTAAGTGCTGAATCATGGAACAATGTGTCAACTGTTCTTAACAAAAAACTTTTTGCAGAGAATTGTGTTTCAGTAGGTAATAGTGATAAATTTGGAAAAGTAAGTATGTGCTGTATCAGGAGTAATGAAATTTCCCTTAATGAGGTTCATCACAAAGCATAATTTAAGAGTGTCTCATGCATTGCAGGAGCTAATTTAAATCAGGTCAGCAACCCTGTGAGTCACCTCAGTTATGTAATGTGCAAACGTCCATGCGTATGTACTTAATCATCAAGTGCGAACTCTGCTCAAACAAATCCATTTTCATGCATATAAGCTTCATCTCTTGTAGGATCATCCAGGTGATGGTCGTGGTTTATTTCCAATTGCAGTAGACATTAAGCATGCAATGCTTTTCTTTTTTTATTAAATTGTAAATTTCTCAATAATATTGCCTGAAAAAGATGACAATATTGTGTTGGGTTTTAGTGAACTACAACTGCGATTACATCGATGTGGTGCTAAGTTTTCGATGAACTACCTCAGTTAAGATAAGTTTTGATTTTTTTGCGAGGCAGCAAGCTGGATTTGCGTATTGCTTTGTGAAATCACCAGGTTGGAACCTGATGTTGGAGTGTAGCTTTTTTTATCTTTGCGTATGCGTCTTTGTTCTCAAGTTTTCTGAAGCATCTGAAATCCAATCGGCTGGTCAATAACCCCAATTCAAAAAAATGTGTCCCAATCCTGCTTTTTTCTCTGATGAGCAGGCAAAGCAAACTCAGCAANAGCTCCGTCTCGGCCGTAGCAATCTGTTATCGAAGCAGCAGTTGCTCATNCGCGNCCCACCAACAGGCGGTCCGTTAGCTAACTGTAACGAAATCTTTGGTGCTTTCATTGCAGGCAATTGTGTCAGACTAGTAGCGCGCTGCTTTTGTTTTTGCGTATACGTGGTGATGGATCTGATGTGACGTGTGGCGCCACGTATATCTTAACGCGGCGGTGGTGAACTGCGGGTGGAATATGAAAAAAACGGAGGAAGCGCAGGTTTGTTGACCGTCTGTCGCTGTCATTTAACGCAAGAACGTTGATGAACGGCTATTAGAAGCAAACAAAAGCGGCTGCCCAGTTCTCAGACCCTTGGCTTAGTGCAGTGCTTCCCAGCCTTTTTTGTGCCGTGGCCCATTTGTCACTTTCAGCAAAACGTCGTGGCCCACCATCACAGAACAATAGAAAAATCAACTCTAAATCTTCATATAGGTACAAATATCACCAAACAGAATATGTGCTTTGCGATAGTACATCCAATTTTATTTAATTTTGGCACCAGCAACGCAAAGCAGACTGCGATATAAACTTCAGTGTGGTTTTTACTCATGTGTGCCGTTTTCGACCAGGTTGAGAATTCTTGGCTGCGTTATGGAAAGATCGCATCTAAAATCGTCTTCTGGAGTAAAGTCGAATTAGTTTTGATTTTTGTTTTCACGTGCAGAAGAGCAGAAAATCCAGATACGGATAAATATGTGTTAGGGAAGAGAAGATACCATTTCGTTTTTTTTTAATCGATGAGAATTGATTTTGCTTCTTATCCTGCTAAGTGGCATACTGCTGGATTCATGCATCTGAGCTTACTATTATGTATTCTAAATGTAGTCTAATATGTTTGGCAATTCAAAACACACAGACAAATAGAAAGCTTGAAAGAAAATAAGCTTAACAACATTACGTCGTCAGCGATATTTCAGATTCACGATAGGTGTTTCACACCACTACTCATTGAATTTGAACATGTCAAAATGTGAAATGGCGCCATGGCCTACCTAGAACCCCCCTATGGCCCATTGGTTGGGAATCACTGGCTTGGTACGATTGTTTTGTTTGCTTTCGTGTATGTTGCACACAGCAGTAGCCACATTTGCAAACGTTTAAGCAACTTGCATGTACTTGAAGCGTAGCTGCCGTTGTCGTTTTTTTTGCAGTTAAGCTACAAATTTTTCCCTCGCCTGTCAACCGGTACCGTGCCGAACTTCGAGAATTAATACCGAAACCGACGGTTGAAACGCAGATGGGACTAGGGTTGGGCATTTCAGAATAGTTTACTATTCCAGAATAGCTAAACCGAATCCAGAATACCGAATCCTATTCTGGTTTTTCCCTGCAATAAAAACGTCGTTCACTCAAAAACCAATGAGGCCCGCACAGTGCACTTTCCATAATCCGGCACTGGAAATTAACAATTTATGATTTTATGACAAAAACAATACATTTTCGCAATATTGAACAAATGTTTTAATTTTAATGCAACGGCGCATTTTTGCCAGGTGAGAGTGGTTATGCCAGGAAAGACCAGATTTTGACAATACTTTTTAGAATAAAACTCATTTTTCTAGGCTATAGATGTCCTTAGACCCAACCAAACTTGGCTAGTGGCCCAGCTCAACCACAAACGACTTCGGCTCATTTCATAACATTTAAACACAAACTGCTTTATCGCATAGGATTCCAGAATCCCAAACCAAAACTACAAGTATAAGAAAATAGCACGGTTAATCGCATAAGGGTTATTCGCAGAAACGAGATATTCGAATGGAAATGTTCTTTTCATTTGTGAACTTAATCGCGCACCTAGCTTTAAAGCGCTCTGCTCAGATGGTGTGAAAACCTGTGGTGCCATTAATCGGATTAAGCAACTGTTGCCGAAACGACTCCCAAATATGAGAACCACTCCCTTCGCCGACGTGCCAAAATCAACACCGCGCATTCAACTTCCAAGCTTCAGTGCACTGTGTTCGGCGCTGTCTAGTCGTGTCTCGTCCCTGCGGGTGCGAAGATTTGTCGCGAAAGAAGAACTTTCAGAAGTTAATTTTATGGCATTGGGACGCGTGCGACTATCTGTAACACCTCTGCACCACATGTGTTAAATTACAGAACAAAACAGCGTGCACCTGTACTGTACACCAACTTCGAATTTTAGTTTGTATTCCGAAGAACTGAGCACAGTTACACTTCACAGTTTAAAATGCGGGTATATGCCGTACGTTCCGCTGAGGGCAATGCAATTTCACCTTCGTTACTTGTTTGACTTCACACTTTTTGTTTTTTCACATTAATAAGATTTCATTTGGTGAATGCCTTAACCCAATGGTACATAACAACCGCCATTGGGATCATAAAAGCTTCATGGCACCAGAACCTAACAAATCAGTTAAGTCCTTACCGTACAGCGCCCAGCTATGTCAGGACCAGGAGATTTTTAGAACTTCTCGAGGCATTTGAATATTCCGCAGTTCAACAAATCTTCATACACGACAGCTGCGAGATACAAACGTGTTCCCAACTGCATTGCACTGCACAGCTAAAGAAAGCAGAAAAATAACGGCCGAAGTGCGGGAAACGTTCCTCGACTGATACAGGCGATTATTACGTCACAGAGGCAGTGCGCGCGTTTAAAATAACATGCAACGTACGGACCCGCAACAACTTCGAGTTCACATTTCAACTGATGGTGATGACCGTTGCTTTGCTAAACGCTGAAGGATTTCAGAATTTAAAATACTGTATCAGGAGCATGGGATTTTTAGAACATCTGGAAGCATTTTTGTATCCCACAGTTCATGAAATCCCGTGTTCGGTTCGTTGTCAAGCTACAGATACCAACGGTGTCAGGCAGCACGCATGTGGAGCGATGTGATCGTTTCGTAATAATCGTATACAACATTAGAAGGGAAATGCTGGTGCCGGTTCCAAAACACTCGCATTAGAAACCTGCTGTGGCAGTATCTAATATTTGATCAGCGTTGCTTTTGAGTACCTACGGCGCAAAGGGGCCTGTGATGACAGTGAAGTGGTGTGCCGCTGATGTTGTGCAATACATTGAGGTTTTCCAAATGTCTGCATGTTAACCGTGATCGCAACTTGGTGGTAGTTAATTATGCACTGAAAAAAGATAATTTATAAGAAGCTGACGTGGCAAGGTATACAAAGATTTTTTCAAGCAACTGCTCATTCGCAGTTTTCGTCTCACCAGGCACTTTTCTAGCTGACACGTGAACAAAACGACAATTGATTTTAAAACATGCAGGAAACAATGCCCTCAACGACTTAGAAATTCATGTAGTCGGTTAAGTAACTGCAGAAATCACTGCGCATGTTGGCGTATCAAAAAAACTTATGTGGTGAACTGCAAAATGTCAGCGTATGCACAATAGTCCTAAGTTTCCACTTGCCCACGTGGTGCAAGAGAAAAACGCAGGGAGTGAACTGAAAAAATGTCTGTGTGTGCGCATTAATTTTCATAAGGTGGAATCAAGTGCACCGCTGATGTTGTGGAGTATCCAAACCGAGTCCAATTACACCTTGCTTAAATTAGCAATTTTGGATTCGGCAGTTTAGGATCCGAATCCTTCTGAATTCGGTATTCCTAAATGCCCATCCCTAGATGGGACGCCGTGAACATTTAGAGCAGAATGGAAAACTTATTTACTGTCGTGGGCCTCATGAATTGTCGAATTACGCTGACAGGCCTAAGAAATTATTTAATTTCATCTTAAAATTCTGCCGTAACCTTCCAAAGAAAAACAAGGAGAGAAAACTACGTCAAAGAGCGAGAGATATTTGTTGTGACTTACTTTGTACGTGTCTGCTTCTCATGGAGTTTCTCGTTTTGACGCGACGTTGTGTTCTAACTTGGCTAATCAAAATTTTCATGCGGCCCATGTTAAAGGTTCACGCAGACCGCAGGTTCCCCACCCCTGATTTAGAGGTTGGCGCTTTTTAGGTCAAAGCTGACAAAAACGAAGAAGACGATAGCCCATCGTCGAAATAGTGGCTGCCATGGCTTGTGGACAGGTGCGCAAAGGGCATCGTGAAGCACATGTTGAACAAGCTACCGGGATTTGGCGGCCGTTATCTGTTTTTTTAGCGCTGATCGCTTTTGCTAAGCATCGATGATTGCGTGGAGACGTTGCGCTCACACTGTAAAACGCTTGCGAGTCACTCGCTCAGATGAAGCGCTCGCGGCTTGTTTGCACTGCGCACTTAGTAGAAAATAATTTGTGGTCGCTGTTTGATTGCAAACAGAGATAACGTTGTTTGTAAAAAAAATTGCAACGTTGCGTTTTGTATTTCAACAGGCCCGGGAGTGATTGACGAAAAGAACTTCACGATTTTCACAAGATTGTTCATCGCTTGATGCCACAAAACGACGATGTCTGCCGAAAACGAGTTAAACCCGTTCGTTCATCGACTAGAAATACCATTCCCGCGCAAACTGCAGGTGTTCTTCATGTCCGTGACGATCGCGCCGTTGCGCTTCGTCTTCGGATTGGCTCTTTTCATGATCGCGTGGCTGCTCGGGCTGCTATTCACCGCCGGCAGCCCTGAAGAGCTGACCGAGCCCCTGAGCGATTTTCGCACTTTTCTGTACAACGTGCTGCAGGCGTCGGGACGGGCAATCTGGAAGATCCTTGGCTTTTCCTTTGTGGTGAAAGGCAAGCGCGCACCGTCGAAGGAAGCCCCCATTGCGATCCTGGCCCCGCACACGTCCCCGTTCGACATCGCGCTCTGGTTTGCGTGCGCCCCACTGCCGGCAGCCTTCTCCAAGCGCGAGAACTTCAAGCTTCCCTTGTTCGGCACCCTGGTCCGGGCGGTGCAGCCCGTTCTCGTCGTGCGCGACGACGAAACTTCGCGACAAAGCGCTCTGGGTCAGATCCAGCATCGGGTCTCGCACGCATCGCGCTGGCCGCAACTGAACGTCTTCCCGGAGGGCACCTCGACGAACGGCCAGTGTCTGATCATGTTCAAGGTGGGCGCGTTTCTCTCGGGCACGCCCGTACAGCCAGTTACCATTCGCTACACGAACAACTGGAACACGTACACCAACACGGAATCGAGCGCCGGCTACTTCAAAGTGCTCTGGCTGACCCTTTGCCAGTTCTGGTCGGTGATCGAAGTCGACTACCTACCCGTATACGTGCCGTCGCGACAGGAAAAGGCCGACGCCAAGTTCTTCGCTCGCAACGTGCGGGCCCTCATGGCCGAGAAGCTGGGCCTGCCGTGCACAGAACACACGTTTCGCGACCGACTGCTGATGAAGCTCGCCGGGAAGCTGGGCTTCCCGAAGCAATTCATCAGCACCGAGTTTCACAAGTTTTCAGTCAAGTACGGAGTGAGCTTCGACCAGGCGCGCAGTTGGCTCGCGGACTTCGCCGCCATGTCCAAGCGCAACTCGCGGCGCCAGGGACACGTAGCCCTGCGAGAGTTCGCCGGATTTCTGGGCCTTCCGCCAACGCTGGCCGTCCGCGACCTGTTCGAGGTCCACGACAGCACTATGCGTGGATTCGTCTCATTCAATCAGTACGTGGCCGGCATGGCCTTGCTCTGCAGCACGGCCACGGCAGAAAACACGCTCGAGATCTCGAGCGAGATCTTCAATCAGTACCTGGGCGGCGGCGGCAGCGCGCCGTCCGTGATCTGCGTCGGCGAAACAAAGGAGCTTTATTTCGACATGGCGGTTGTCGCGCGAGAGATCGAGAAACGCCGGCGCTGCGCCGGCGGCGTCCTCCTCCCGGTCAAGCAGTTCTTTGCTCGTCGGCCAGAGTACGCCATGCTCTGCCTCTGGTATCAGCTGATGTTGAAGAAGGGCGCCGACGGCGCCGCGCACGTCAATAGTTCGGCGTCCCTGAGCAGCGAGCTTCGCCGACGCAAGGGCGGCGCTTAGCGTTGCACGCGCGATATTTACTCAGGCAAGATGCGAGATGTTTACTTGTTCCAAAGATTTTTGCTGGCCTGACAAGTGTTTCCATTGAGTCAAAGTATTGTGCGCAGTTGAACCACGCGCGCGGCGCACAAATGAAAACCAAGGTTTGTTTGAAATTCGTCGCGCGCAGCTTCGTATGATGCGCTTCCGGGTACGAGTTTGCGTGTGCACGCATTCAGCTGCGTGGCAACGTTTTTTTTCGCCCTGGAGACTCTTCTTGGCTGTAAGTTTTCCTTTCGAGTGTGAAAGGTCGGTGACGCAAACACACGTACAACCAGAACGAACGGCTTGAATCAGCAGATTTTGCTTTGTACACGGGCGTCGGAAGGATTTTTTTCCACGGGAGGGCCAATAGCGGACTTCTCCAGAGGTAGCCAGAAATGTTTCCAGGGGGTGGGCCAAAATGGTGAAAATTTATTTTTCCTCACGAATCTAGGAAAACAACCTTATTTTGCTAAAAATGTAATAGGAAAATGTCAAATTTCAAAATTCCGGGGATGACAGAGCCCCCCCCATTCCGACGCCCTTGGCGCTGTATTTAGTCATTGCGCTACTTATTGAACTGACGCCAGCTTCAGGTAACGTTGCAACAACGTTTCCACTCCAAACCTGAATGTTACCGTTTTGCCGAAACTGCTCAACGCGTTTGCTACACAATGCTTGTCGAGCTCGTTACATTTTTCCCTCGTCGCTTTCATGAGCAAGCTTGAGAAAGTATCGACCTTTTTGTGTGTGACGTACGTGCTTCTCATTCGTCGGTTTTCTGTGACGTTTCACTGCAGCCCGTTTGTGTCGTGAAAGCTGACGTCGATAGGTCGCATGATATAACAATGATTGAGCTGCCTCGTTTTTTGCGCGTTTTTATCCAATTGCTTGGCGGGCGGGTACTGAGGTTGAACGCCCTCAGGCTTTTTGAAAACATTTTGTCTGTTATCACTCCTGCCTGTGCTATGTGGGTGGTTCCTTTCGGCAAATTCTGCCAACCGCATTGTAAAATGGACACACACTATATTAACGTACATCCCAAACGCTTGCTACAGTTTTTAGAAACGTATATGCAACCTTGAACCTAGTAGCAGGATACATAAAGTATAATAAGTTCTGTTTCGGTGACAACTGCTGAAATTTGTTTGAGGTTGCTGTGCTGGTCCAGACATAAAAGGCTCTGGACTATTTGCCGTCATTAAGTATGACGTTGTTAAGTGTGGGTTTCCTGTGCCCTGGGCTTTTCGAGAAAATTGCATTTTTTTCTAAACTTTTAAGTCAGCAACTTTTACTTTTTTGCAAAAAGCCTAGTTTCTTGTGTTGCCTTGCAATTTTACTGCCTGCTACCCGGCGTGCATAAAACCAGGTAGGTATTGAATTAAACAACCTGTCCGCGTACAGATGTAGCTGATGGAAGAAGCATTCCGACTTTAATGTCAACGAATAGCAGTGTTGATTTTGTCCTCGAAGCCCAAAAGTTTGAGGCTCCTGCTTTGTATTGGCGCGTTTTTGCTGGCTTGCATGGGTTGTTTTGGTACGCAGTTCTAAAGCAGAAGGGCTCCGGTTTGAAATAAAAACACTGCGTTCACTGTCGGCATGAGAAGCGCTACGCCCACGACCAACATACGTTGCATTGCTTCAAGAGAGGTTTGTAATTGTATGCACTTTATTTATTTCTCGGCTCGCGCCGATGTTTTTCAACGTACTACCTGTAATTACTCAGCTGTGATAGGCGTAGCTCTTTATTAATTTGCAAGGTGATTGTTATGTCGTAGTCATGATTGTTCGGCTTCTGTCGCGCAACAGTAGGCTTTATCGTCAATAGTTCTTATTTTGAATGAGGCAGACCGCGGTCTGGAACGCCTCGTCCTGGTAGATACCTTTTCATACATGCCTGTTTCATCAGCCCCTGCTTCTCCGTTGTTAACATACGACCACAGCTGTCGATCTTCACGGTCATGACGTATATTCGAACGCCAAAGCGGAAACACGTCACACCGTGTGGTGACGTTTGAGAGCAATTGCAAACCTTGTTGGAAGCATTGTCTGTTTTCGCGCAGTTGACTGATCTCATCGCGGAATTTACGATACATATTGCAGAAACGTTAGTACACCAATTCCTTTCGCAAACCCTACGATATAAAACAGTACTTAGCAGCCCGAACCAAAGTGGCCTTGATGCTTAATTTGCCTGTTCTTGTGTTTGAGAATATACTCGTACTTCGCTTTCAAGACCATCCACCATTGGTCAGCTCGCGCATTACTGATTCACGATTTATTTCGTCGCAATAGAGCCAATTGTCTTCATGCTGTGTACATTGTATGGCACTTAATCCTTCGTCTTCCCATTACGCTTTCCTCAGCGGTCATAAAAGCAAAGCCCAATGTCGTTTGTCGCTCGTTACGCGGTGCCATGCCTCTTCCGCACTTTAATCCTTGTTCCTCCTATAGCCTGTTTCCTTTCCAAGTTCTTTTCTATAACAAAGCGTAGTGTCCGTGTCACCTCATCCATCGATTCCTTGTCAGTGTTCTGTGTGTTGCAGTCCTGTGTCAAATCCTGCTACTGAGCAATGGCAAATAAATGAATCTTTTTGAGTTGGCCATATTTGCTGCTTCTAGGCAAACCTGCAGTCTGGCGGATGCAGTACTTGCTCGCTTTAACATCAGCGTTTATGTATAGTTTTTTTGCATCAGTCAAAAGATATCGTTCGCTTTGCATCAGGTTTGTTTCCTGGGGAACATAAAGGGCATAGTTCCCTGCTCCAGGAATCGTTTGCTTCGAATTTTTCAAGCAAACTTGCACGTCTGGTGCTTTCTGACTGTTTCGTTCGCCACAAAACAAGAACTGCTGATTAATTATCTCCTATACAAGCGGAGTTTCGGTGGTGAAAAATTTTAGAAGTAAACTGTCGTTAAAGTGATGAAACCAGAGCCACCCCAGCGACTCAGGACACGACAAACGTTTGTGAAATTAATAAGAAATTACAAAGTAATTGTCAGCGTTAGGAGCAGATCGTAAATTGCATCATACAAAAAGTTTACAATGTGCAGTAGATGCGTAGAAATCAATCAGACGGTCGGTTTGGAGATTGAGAATAATGTTTAAGATTTTCTTCAGTAATCCGTTACAACAAAACTTACAAGAATATTGTACTCTGGCCCAGCGCCGGATTTATGGGGAGCCCAGGGCCCTCCACCATGTTCATGTGTTTAGCCATACGTGCGTGCCCGCACTTAGTCGTTTTTAGCGAGAAAAGTGTGTTTGTAGACGCTTTCAATTATGTCGGTCGGCCAAACAGCAGTATTTCACTTGAAGAATATTTGATATTGTGACGAAACAACTATTACACTTGTTGGTTTCCTGAAAGTCGGCCAGGTATCTGAATCT
>JGI24159J19872_10010011_pt1 | contig 12434 bp, 6 predicted proteins | sample Ectturendosymbi4_FD_19872 | JGI IMG/M metagenome (IMG submission 19872)
CTTATTGTCACTTGCTTTGTATAATGGTTTGTGTATTTCTAGTTAGTGGCTTTTTGCATGTGCAACGCCCAAAATTGAACACTGAATGATCCACTGATCTCAGAAAAGTTTAGAAAACAGTGGTTTTCAAGTTCAGTGGGTCATTTATATATTTTGTTCTATGTCTGCGTTTCATTATATGAATCATGCTTAGTCTTTTTCTGATTTGAGGTTACTGATTTAAACTTACTTGATGTTGATTTTGGCATTGTTTTGCAAGTTGTAGATATCTCATGAGATGACAGAAGAGCAAAGCTGTTACTACAAAGATGATTATATCAAATGTCTGCTTAACTTTTGACATAGAGTGTGTGTTTTGTATTTTTAAAAACCCTTGCACTCATACATTCTGTCATTTCTCAAGGATGCGTGATGTTTTCTTATTATGTAGGCTGACAGATTGGCATAAAACCTATTCTTTTCTGTGCAATTAAACAAAAATGTGTACATCTTTAGCAGTCTGGAAGTACCAATCCATTGATCTACTAATACAGTGATTCTTTACTCTCTAGGGGGAACGTTTCTCTAGGGGGGGCATTAATAAATTTCCATGGGGGAGTGAGCCCTTATGAACTCTTCAAAATGCAAAGTTTGATTGATCAACAAATTTGCATATAAGTACATTTGCTTTTAAAATTCATTTAAAGTTGGGAATTTGAAACAAAGGACAATTACTTAACACTTTCGAAGTCGGGTTAATTCAAGCGATTCGCAAAAAAACAGCTGGATCGCACGTGGCTTTGCGCAGGATTTTTCTGGTCCGGTAAGTGCTACAGACCTGGTCCAAAGCTCAAAAGACTCGGCAAGTCTTGTAGTTTGCACTCAAAAATTTTTTTGGTTGGGAGGAGGTTTTTTTTTGAGTGACGTCGTAAGTTGAGGGCTTTTAGGCCACCTTGGCCAACTTCACCTGGCCCTGGGCCCAAACCGCTACATGGTAGTATTCCGGTGAAGTTTTTATTGGAAATTAGGCTACAATCCAAGTCTTTTGATACTTTGGATGACCTGCTGGTTTCGGGTGCAGAAGTTATAATCTAAAGTAATAAAAATATTTGACTAATCAGCCAATTAGATAATTAATTAATTTGTTTATTTTAGATAATAACTTTTGAACCACAAATGCTAGAAAGTCGATCAAAGGCTCAAAAGACTCGGACTCGAGCCTAGTTTCCAATGAAAACTTCAGCGAAATACTTTAGCCTAGCAGTTGGGCCCTAGGCCAGGTAACATGAGCCAAAATGGCCCAAAAACTACTTCACTTATGACATCACTCACAAAAAATCCACAACCGCCAACCAAAAGTTTTTTCGAGTGCAGACTAGAAGACTGGCCGATCTGTTTGAGCTCTTGAACAGCTCTCTAGCGCAATCGGTGGAGGAGCTATGGTGTTGGTAAGGCAACTGACAACTGCTGGTTTTAGACTGATTTCAAAGTACAAATATATCGTACCCCGGCTCTCAAAGTGTTATGGAGATTTAGTAGAGAAGAGGTTAAGAACTACTGTACTAATCCAAGTTCTTGAGTTGGTCAATAATTATATATCTTTTTTATACTTATTGACCAATATGGCTTTTTAGCGACTGATACCGATATATCGGCCATTCATGGACCGATAACTGATATTTCCAAAATTTTGAATCTTGTTTTCTGCTTCATTATCAAAAATATAATATTTTCTATGTATTACCTTTTTTCTGAAAAACTTCAAAAATCAGGATTTATGAGCTAAAGTTTTTCAAAGTGCAGCAATTTCAATATTTTGCTGTGATTTTTAGTTAATTTGATGAATGATGACCCTTTTGTTTGGCTTGCGACAGCCATCGCATGCTTCATGGATCATCTTGTCGGCTTGTTCATGAAAATGCACCTGCTAACGTTGCTGCAAGATAACTGTCTTGACTTGGTTCATTGTGCTTTCTTGCACAAGTTGTCTACATTTTGTCAACATCTACTGAGGCTGATATATGATATATCAGTAAAACCCAAATATCGGTCTATCTCTATTGATGATTGTTGAGTTATCAGTGGACTTGAGCTTTGCTTGTTCAAATATATTGTGAAATTGTTGTTCTAAATTTTTCTTGTATGTATTTTGCAAAAACGTTGTGCGTTAACTGTTGATGATGTAAGAAACCTGTTGATTTTATTTGCAGGTGTGGTTTTCTATTAGCACTTAGCAGTTGTGCATGTGACATTTAATTTATCATCTAAAAAATGAATGCACCTCCAGCATTTGAAGCTTTTCTACTTTTTGAGGGAGAAAAAAAGTGAGTTACCATGCTCCTATTTGCTGCAATTTTTGCCAATGCTGTTGGTGAAATACGCAGTTAAGGCATTTTTGATGAAATCAATTTTATCAGTGTAGCTTTTTGATAATTGAATTATTGTTGCAGTGGGTGGTAAATCAGAAGTTGATTTCTTGGATTGCAATCAGAAAATTTAGTTGCGTTTGGTAATGCTGTGTAAGTGATACGCACCTGATCGTCTAAGAAACTGTCATACCTGCCACCCGAAAACATATTATTGGTTGTGGTTTACTTCGTGCTGTTCTCTACTTGCCAGCTGTTGTTTGAAAGGTTTACTATAGAGTGTAGATCAGTGGTTTTCAACCTTTTTCATGCAGCAACCCATTTTTCAACTCAATTTAACTTAACAACCCCCTTCCGAAAATTTCCAGTCAAGCATATGAAATGCAGTTGTGTTTGCACAATAGAAAATCACAATGACTAAAAAATAATGTACGATATCAGTATGTTGAACAACGACTCGTTTATTAAATTTATGAACATGGCAGTATCATTGAGAGTGACTTGTGCTGTATACAAATCAATCCATAGCACAACTCACTGAAAACTAGAATAGATCCCAAGTTAGGTACTGCAATTGGATATCTAATTTACAAACACAGCACATTCTTTAATCACAAAGTCACTCATTGCCAAATGCAACAGTGCTGTAATGGTTAACAGTACTGAAATGGTCACTCAAACCTTGTAATGGTCATAAGCACACTTTAAACAATTTTGAATAAAAAAGTATGCTATCATTTTGCAAGGTGATCCTATTATTTTAGCTACGACAAAAAGTGATTCCATATACAGTATATACGAAACAAATTATAAAAGCAATTATGAATACTTTTATTTGAATCTCTCGCGACCCTTATAAAACAGACAAATGACCCCTAGGTTGAAAACCACTGCTGTAGATGGCTTTATTGATTGTCCCTTTATCAGGTTTGTTTTTAAGGAAAATGTTAGGTACCTGATATGAACCTGTAGGGACCTGATTTCTCTGATTCTAGGGACCTGATGATAGTTTTCTCTGATTCTAGGGACCCGATTCTCAATTCTAGGGACCCAAATCGGGCCCCTAAAACACCTTTGAAAAAACCTGCCTTCATTCAAATAAAACAAACTGTTGAATAACTGTTTGTTTTTTTTTCATAGTGGTGCAAGTTTTGTTTTTGCAGCATAAGTAACACCAAAGAAAGCAGTCACAGTTGTACTCACAGTGTTGTTGGTTTAATTGTTCTAAAAATATTTCCAGCTTCTGAATTTTTGCGATCTGACTGAGAGCTTCTGTAATCTGAAAAAGTGTTTCACATTTATTTTGTTGGTGATTTACAAACTTCTGGGACTGTTTTTTTAGGATTACTATCGCCAAAGATACAAAAGTGCCAAATGCTGCTCACTTCACAGTTAACAAAGAAGACCATACTTTGGGAAACTTATTGAGATCGTAAGTTGCCTTGCAGTGGATAGCAAAATTTGTGTGTATTAGATAAAAGTGTTTTACTTGGTAACCATGCACACACGAATGTTTTGGGTTATGTTTTGCAAAAAGTGAGATTAGTAAAGCTGTTTTGTAATTCAATTATCGAAGGTAAAGTACTGTACAGAGGTTTGCCTGCTCACGTAGTCTTGCATGCTAGAAAATGCTGCTAACATCTTTGAAATTTTGATTGTTGCAGGCAATTGTTGAAAGACCCTAAAGTTTTGTTTGCTGGTTACAAAGTACCACATCCACTGGAACACAAGTTCGCACTTCGAGTCCAAACAACTGAAGATTACAGTCCACAGGAAGCGTTCACTAATGCAATCACTGACCTTATTAGTGAAATTTCTCTGCTAGAAGAAAGGTTTAAAGTTGCTATCAATGAAAAACAGCATGGGATAGAGTAATGGCCAGCAATGGTATGCTGAGATTAATTGCGCAAGGAGGCTTGCAATGGAGTATGCAGAAGAAGCCTGCTAATAAATTTTATTGGATATTTCATGGAGTTTGGTTACGCAGTTGTGCATTCCAAAATACATCCCTATTTCTTCTACAGCATGTAATTTCTGGCAGTGGAGCCTTATGAATCCTTCACGAAACATCCAAATATTTGGCCAGGCTAGACAAAACGATGACCCAAGCTGCAGTATTTTACTGCATATACGTAGTTGCTGAAAATCCCGGCGCTAGCACAAAAACCTTAAATTTTTTTAGCTGGAAAAGAAGTGTTGCAATTTTGTGCAAAGCTTCGTGTTGTTCTTGCTTTATTTTCTTCGCAGTGACGTGTTTGCTGCACGTTGTGAACGCTGCGCGAAGCTCTGCTCAAGATTTGGAAAATCTTTGCCTGTTGCGAGGTGGAAGTAGACAAACGCTGGAGTTGTTGTTGCTGCAATGGCTGGAACAAATTGAACGCAAAGCGTTGATTTAGTGAAAGATCAGCAAGACAAACCTTGGCACTTGAAACATAGCTGTTATGATATTTAGTTTGCTTGTTCTTTCCATTAGTGACCGTTAGAAAAATAGATAAATTAAATATAAACGCCCTGTTGCTTGCGGCGGTTGGACTTGAAATGATGATTTGTGTCCGTGAAATCACGTGCAAATACGAGATTTTCAAAACACAGAAACGAACATATCCGAAACGTAAATGCGAGCATTTCAGAAAAATACAAAATGCGAGCATTTCCGAAAAATACAAAATGCGACCGTTTCCGAAAAATACAATACGAGCATTTTTGAAACGTTTTTTACTATTTAAACGGAAATACGTGCATTTCAGTTAAGTGTCCTTATTCGAAACTTTCGCTCTCTTGCAAATGTGGACTAAACCAGCGCTTCTCAACCGGTGGGTCGCGAAGCTCCTTCAGGTGGGCCGCGGAATGCTCCGACATAACGCAATAACTACGCCTGGTCACGAGTTCTGAAAGAAATTTTTCGTGAAGTGGGCCCAGAATCAAAGTCTCGGCGAAAAGTGGGCCGCGACATCAAAAAGGTTGAGAAGCACTGGACTAAACCAAATTTCACTGCCTGTAACTTCGGTTGCAGCACACACAGCATTTGAAATCTAACGGCGAAACATCAGGTCAGCTGTTGCGTGCAAAGCTCGAAAATCCGTTGCACGCCCGTTGAAAATTACTTAAACTGTCGGGGTACACGTAGCGTTCTTCTTGTTTAAGCTGCGTTGGCCTACACATGGTCAAGAGGCTGTTTTTTGCTGTGACGGACAATGTCGTCGTGTGTGCGGGTAAACTGGCGATAACTGAAACATGTCTTTTCTCGCGTTGATGTCTGTTTTACTGCTCAGCGCTCAGCACCGATGCTAAAAGATGTTAACGACGCCCCCAAGCAGATTTGTCCCTCTCATCGGAAGCAAGCTTACCGAAACACATTGCATAAACAGATGTCAACTGCAGCACGAGAAACTTTACGCTTAAGCGCAGTGCTGATAATTTGTTGTTGCAATTGTGAAATGTTTTCGAAGAGTCGTGTTGTTAGGATGCCGCTAGCCCTTACCGTCGTTGCAAAAACCGAAAATCCATTACATTGTGCGTGCCTTTTCTTCAGCGTGTTTGCAGAAAACTGACTTGACATACGATCTTGGCGCAGTTCAACGTATTCACCATGTACCATAACGATCATTTTTTGTATTGCAACCTCAATGAGGAGTAAAACAGACGTGTTTCGCTATTTCAGGTAAATCTAGGGCATAGCAGTGCAATATGCACAGAAATACGCTCAGGACATCTCCGACAGAGATGTACTTGGCGGCACTTTTCATTTGACGTAACAGTTGGCAGTGAAGACGTCTGCGCAAAAATGCATCCCAATAGAAATCTGGACAATATGTATCCCATGTATGGAGCGCCCAGCAACATTTACCACCAACAGCAGCCACCACCACCATCTCAGTATGGATTCGTACCCCCAAACTTCCAGGTTGGTGGCCTACACTGCAAGAACGTGAGCAATAACACGTTATTATCGTTCATTTCAAACCACCTTTTTGCTGAATTTTATTGCAGCAAATGGCCTTCAGTCAGCCTACAGCGTGGATGCCGGGAGCTGCGGGTGCCTCCAACTCAGGCCAGCAGGGCAGCTATTTCCCAATGCAAGCACTGCCGCCGCAGTCGAACTCAGCAGGGAATAACTTGCCAGCCACTGCAAGTGTAGCAGCCATTTCAAAAGAAAGGCAGGAGAGATACAAGATGGAGCAACAGCGCAAGTTCAAAAATATGGGTGAGGTGTCTCGCGCTTTAATTGTGTTCAAAAATTTCATTGTGCTTCTTTCTTGTCTGTTTCAAATGGGGAATTTTTTTAAGCGTTTCTGCAAAAACTTGCCATTTAAACCGGGGTTGGGCAATTAATTTCTGCTCGGGGTCGTTTTGAGAAGGCCGCATTTAGCAGAGGGCCATACCTTCTGATAGAAATAGAAGCAAGTCTTGGTTACGTTAGTGTTAGCGCTAACATTTACTGTGATATATTGGAAGAAATTTCAGATTTGAACATATTTCCAGAATGCTTCCGCGGGCCACTTAAAACGCTGTCGCGGGCCACATTTGGCCCGTGGGCCGCTATTTGCCCACCCCTGATTTAAACCATGGAGCTCGTGCATGGTTATTTTTTGAGAAATCGATTATATTTCAACGGTACCTGATTCAGGCTTTTTTCCTCCGGACATCTTGCAATTTTTGTCCTGTATGTGTCAGTATTGTGTATCAAAGTGAGTCAAGTCCAAGTTCGTCACTCGGGAGTCAGTCATTGGCAAATTTCTCTTCACAATTTGCTTTCCTTGTTACGGCTTCTTACAAACCATTATGGAAAACACCGTTATAATCGACATAAAACAACCACTAACCTTAATAATCGACCCAGGTACAGTGGCGTGTTTCAGAAGAACCTATTTTTGTTGAATTTCCTTTTTTCCGGAAGTTCTTATCAACCATTCCTTCCGTTTGTTACTGACAGGCAAGTCATTCAAGCATACCAGCATCGATTCCATGCTTGATAGCATCGTGAGCTCTTCCACCAGACTGCCGCAGTCCACGCCATCAAAATACCCCCCCCAAGTCGTTTCGGAGGTATGACGGGCTCGTTGTTCAGTTTTATTTCTTCACGAAGATGATGACATTTTAATGTGCAAAGGTCGGGTCAACACTGTTTACTGTAGATGCGCTTTTAAATCCGTTGACGTATAATTTCTTGAACGTTCACGCGCATTGCAGTCATGCCTGCGTGAAGCCCACGACTGCATATCGACTTTTGTGACGTTGGCGCATTATACCTTCCTAGGAGTGTAGGCATGCAGATTGTGATCAGTCGCTCATCACCAATAACAGTGATGCAGTCTGTGTACTTGTCCTGCGATACAGCGCAAAACTTTTTTTTCACTGAAACATTTCAGTCATTTGTCTCATAGTTGTATTAAAATTCGCCTTAGTAGTGTTCATTAGCCTTTATTTTCAGACCTTCTGATCGAAATGACTTAATTTTTTTTCGGTCATTTAAATCATTTTGATCTATGACCGGAAAACGGCCGAAAAAGGCCCAGGCTGAAAACGTACTACGGTGATTTCGGTCTCAGATCGCTTTCCGTGAACTTGGCAAGGCTTTTTCACATCTGACTATTTCGAAGAAACGTCACACAGAAGATTCATATCGTGGAAAAATCGTTTGTTCATAATGTGAACTTGCTGAGACCTGCGTGCAAAGCAAAACCGCTCAAATATATTTCAAGAACTAAAACTGTTTAAACGAGTATCAGGTAACCACAGACACTCTCCGGCTTCACAACTCGTCCCCACCTTTTGCTGGCCAAATCTCGATCTCGGAAATTCTGGCCTCGACATTACCACTGACCGCCGCCCTCAATCAAGCACGCGCTCATTCCACACGTTTTGTTTCACTGACTGAGTGCAAGGCAGTGAAGCGATTTGACACGTCGCCAGCCGGACCTGACTGTTGTTGCGTGTGTTGGGCGCGCAACCGCAAACTGGACGCTTTCTTTACTTGCCGTACGTCACGCTGCATCCCAAACAACTTCGTCGCCGAAGTAAACTTAACGCATTTTTTTATTCCTTGGAGATGTTTGGTTTCGCGGACAATCGTCTCATCACGTCACCAGCCTCATCACATGTCACTAGCCTCATCACGGCACCACTCACACACCAGCCTGAAAATTGACGCACTGCGTCGGGTGGGAGGGGTTCTATTTCACAACCATTGCAATCAACTTCGAAAACGCTTTTAGGAAAAAAACTTGGCCCGAGCCAACGGCGCTCACAGGCGACCCTTCGCGAAACTTGATGACGTGAATCCCACGCGTGGCTGCGTGTCCTGCTGTGTCGCTCTTGTTCTGATCCAAGGTTACTCGGTGCTCGGCATTTCGCCGCCAACGTGCTGGACTGTAACATCATGCGTTGTTTCCCCACGCCCCGTCCGAACAGCTATCGGTGATTCAGAACACGCCAGAAGGCTATCGCGAAACAACAAAAAAAACCGGGTGTAAAGATCGCTCATGAAAACGGAAGAGTTTTCTTGTAACTTTTGGAGCAGGCCTTTGTTTTAGGGTTTAGTCAGTAATTAAGAACCATGCCGGTTGCAGTTCTGATGTTGCAATATGGTCAATGCATCCCCACGCAAGGCTAGGAAGTTGTTCAATCCAAGTTTTTTTTTCGGTCATGGACCGAAACGTTTTTGAAATGACCGAAAAAAATTAAGTAATTTCGGTCAGAATGTTTGAAAATATAGGCTAAACCACACTGTTATGATGAGTTTTACAACAACCGTGAGGCAAATGACCGAAATGTTTCAGTGAAAAAAAACCCAGATCCAACCGATAATTGTAAGCACGAATCGACATGAATACTGTACGTGATTGTGCTGTTCAATATAGTAAAATTCAGTGAGAGCAAAATTAAGGCAATACCGTTCCATTTATGTGGTGCACTCGTTAACCACTGCAAACTTTTGTAGTAAGGGGGGAATGGCTTAATAAGCTTAAGTTCGGCCGATGCATACATCGGTGTGCTGATATACAGTAGGTCGGCCGATAAAGTGAAAATACCATTGTATCACATTGGCGGTATTCCGCCGTGATGTATCGGAACTATCTGCTCGTGACTACCACTGCGCTATTTTGTGGAGAGTGTTTGGAAACACAATTTGTTTCTCCGCCTTGAAATTTCATCACTTATTCCCTTGACCTGTTCCTTACAGCCCGCAGCTATCCAACAACTTCAGTAGTAGTGCCGAATGTACACACCGGTGTATAATTGTCTCCGTAACAAACTGGTTTGTGACGTAACATACGCTCGTGAATAGCTTTCCTGCGGTAAGCGTGGACTGACCGGAAAGACATCACGGTTTGGGCTGTGGTGTTTGACTGGCTCAGTGAGGCATGTCTGGCAAGAATTCGGTGTTGTACAGCCAGTGGCGCAGCCACTCTAAAATCTTGAAGGGGACAAGTCTTTTGACTATTAACGAGCAGCTTTGGTTTTTGGGACACCGCCTTTCAAAAGCACAAAATGACAAGATATGCTAAGAATTTTGGGGGGTAATGGCCCCCTTGGTCCCCCTGTCTAGGTCTATGTGTATGGCTCTTCGTTGCAGTGAATTGCTTTTTTCACGGTTGTGAAGGAACCTGGCGTTGGCGGTTTCCTTTTCCAGCTAAGCTTGCCAGAAAGTACGTGGGAGCGTGCACCTCTAACCTCAATGCCTAGTGAACGAGTTTTCAGCACTACTGGGCTTGTTTATAATAACGAAAGATGTTCGTTGCACGAAGATAATAACTTAAAATTGTTTGATTTTGATTGTTCAATCAGTATTTTGTAAATAGGCATGTTGCCGTTTCAGTGTATTTGTTCAAATTCCCGTTTTGTTGTAAGTTGATTTAATATGTGTTGTGATGCCTTTTTAACGTGGTTTGGGTGATGCAAAGACATCTGTATCGGCTAAATCGGCATTGAAAAATAAAAATACCGGAATGGGCCAAAAACGGCTTATCGATCAAGCTCTAGTTAAAGCTGCCCACGATTTTTAAAGTGCCAAGAAGCTTCGTGCTAGAACATAGAAACTTCTTGGCACGTCAATATGCCATTTGCCTTTGTGGGATTGCATTGAATTTATAATACAATCCAACATGGCCTTGTCTTTGCGGGTGTAATTTTGAAAGCTGCCTTACACATGTAACAAAGCATTTAAAAAAAGGAAGTTTCTGTCAGAGGTGCGCAGCCTCGATGCACTGAATTTACACAGCACAACCGATTATACTGCGCTGCTACCCGTACTGCTTAACCCGGTCACCCGAACATAACGTGCGCTCTTTCCAGGGTCAGAAGTTCTGTTACTTTCAAGTTTCGTTTCCATTCATAGCTTTGTCCGACAGCATTTGACGCATATTGCCGCCCTTCCGGGTTCAACGGTTCGTTGCTCCTTTGTGCCCGTCAGCGCAGTCGCCTTTCTGAGTTTCGGTGGACGTATTCCTTATGTCTACTAGCACTATTATGACTGTGCAATGCGTTTTTTGTTTTCGCCTTGTGTAGAGGCGTCATTGAATTCCTGTTCTGTCTACTTCTAAGTTCGTGGCGTTAACGACTCTTAAGCATATGCAAAACAATGAATTTTCTGTTAAACCAAAGGGCAACAATAAGACATGTGGAACCATGTCGTTTTGAAACCGCATTTAGAGGTTCAATCGTTGTCGAAGTTTGCTGCTTAATTTGTGACAATAGGTGCTGCGCTGTTAACCCTCTGTTCCGTAAGCAAATACTGTAGGAAATACGAAGCTGCAGTTCTGTTGATGCGCGGAATTTGTGAGATGTAGGCGAGAGGTTGTTGGCTACGCGTTGAAAACGTGGAGGCTGACCCCACTACAGCTTGTTGAACCTACATTATTAGACCAGTGTTTTTCAACCGGGGTTCCGCGGAACCTCAGGGTTTCGCGAGTGGCTGCCAGGGTTCCGCCGAAACAGACCAAATTTGCCTGGGACGGAATTCGTTTATTACATATAGTAGGACAGACACTTGGATCATTGTACAGGGTTCCATGAGCAACGCCAACATTTGCGGAAGGTTCCGCTGCAGCCAAAAGGTTGAAAACCACTGCATTAGACTATTGATTACCGGGCCGGGAATCGGAAAAACTGCTTCAAATTGCGAATCAGATGGGCACTGTCGCCGTCGCACCGTCATGTAGTTGCGTCATCCGAATAAACTGTGCTCATTTCCTGTTTCCCCGTCGTTTTGAGATTTTTATTAAGCTGGTGAGGTCCGCACTTCTTGTTCTTCGCTTTATATATCGGCGCCAGCAGTACTAACCCGTAAACGCAGGCACACGTCGCTCAAAGGTCGAGAAAGCGGCAAGGTTGATCTCAATTCATCATTTACCCGGTGCTGGGATTGTGATGAATTGCTTAGGAGGTAGCTCACAGTGTTGCTGTTCGTCTGCTGCATGCTTGCGGTTTAAAAACTTGTTGCTTACACCGATTGACGGACAGTTGGCGTGAAACCTGTTTCATTGTTTTTTACACTGTCATATAAACGCCCAATAGTTTTTTTAATAGCTTTTTAGAGCATTTCTCAACTGCGATGTTGTTATCGGATACCGTCTTCCTCTAGCTCAGCGTTCCTTAAACATTTGTGGGTCGTGAACCCCAGGTTAAGAACCCTGGCTCTAGCGGTTAAATAGCTTGTGGCATGCGATAAACCTTACACGCGAGTTTGATGGTAATTTAGTGATGCATCAGTCCATTGCAGTGGTCTTTATTCTGCACCCCGATGTATGTTGCACTAATAACTCAAACAAGACTGTTAAGTATCATAGCGGAGGCATTATATTGAACGACTGTGTTGTGTTGAAGTTTGATGCGGAAAACGCGGTCTGCGCTTTCTTTAAAAACTGGTAACATGTTCGTCCTTCTGACTTGTTGGCAGTGCAGCGCGCACGTGTATGCATACAGCGCATGCAAATAAGTTGTCATTTAGATTCAGCCCAAACAGTCTGCGTCTCAAGCACCAAGGTCATTTCAACGGTGTTGTTAACCCACTGGTGCAATCGTAACCCATAAATCCGCGTTAACAAAACCTGCAGATGACGCTGCGGCCATTGCGCCTTCCCGGGGGGG
>JGI24159J19872_10010013_pt1 | contig 12434 bp, 7 predicted proteins | sample Ectturendosymbi4_FD_19872 | JGI IMG/M metagenome (IMG submission 19872)
CACAAGACTCCGCACTTCAATTCCAGACACCGGTACACACACACCCGGAATGACCCTCCCAAGAAGAGCCTGGGTCCGGCTTAACCGCCTCCGCACTTGTGTTGGACGTTTTCACTCCTGCTTGTACAAATGGGGTATAGCCCCCTCTGCGGCCTGTGAGTGTGGCGCAGAAGAACAAACCGTTGACCATGTCGTCCTCCAATGTCTAATCCATCGACCTGCCCATGTACTGCATGGCCTAACGGTTTTGGACGATGACACAACCGAATGGCTTCTCAACACCTGCCCCAAAATCTAGCGCAGCCAAGCAGTGGATAAAAGAACTCGCTCAAACGAACTTGAAGACCAGTGTGGAGACTAGTTACATGAATACAGATATGTGCATTGTGCAAGTTCGAATCATCACAAAAAAATTGAAGAGCTATTCAGTTGATTCCTTGGAAGCTTACAGCACACTTAGAGTTTTGAATACAGTAATAGCTTATACATTCATAAGATCGTAAATTTATCACCTACAAATTGTAAATGCATAATGTTTGATTGTGTATATATGTACGCAATAGACTGAGAGTAAAAAAAAGCTTTAATATACATAAATCAAAACTATAGCATAAAAACCTACCCATTACAATTATTTAAAAAAACATTTGGTGAGTTGTTCATATTGCAATGTTGTTGGGTACCAGTTTAACAGGGAATGTGCAACTCGTTGGGTTCCTCAACTGTATAATTTAGATGCAACATTATTTCTACACATTATGATTAGTGACTGGCCTTTAGTTTATAATTTCAAAAACATATACTGCTTTCTTATAAACCATAGCAACTGTAAATTACACAAAAAATGAATGAAAATCCACTGCAGATAAACATGTGCCTTATATGTATAAACATATCCTTAAACTAAGCCATGTTAGTAACAAGAAAATAGATACTAATCAAATTGCTCCGAATTGACTAGCAGGTAGTATACCAAGACCCAAAACCTGTTGTTATAAAATACCCAGAAAGCTACAGATAGATTTTCCTAACAACAAAAAATAAGTTCTGCTTGTGCTCCACAAACTTGCACATTTCTACATAGTACAATTTTTCCTACAGCTAAAGCGCAACCTTCATGTGTTTATTTCAGTTTAGTCTACAATACTAAGTAAGGGATAAGTCTGTCTCACTGTACTGCAAACACTGAATCAGACACAAAACAAAACAGTTACTTGAATCATTACTTTTACTACATTTAGATCTAGTCAACAATGTGATATAAAAATCTTAGCTTTTAAAAAGTTATTAAAATATACTCTTGAAAACACAAAATCAATGTGCAAACAAAAACACAAAGGAATGTTCAATAATTATGAAGTGTGCATTTTGATTATTCATAATTCCAGATAGGCTGCTGTATCAGACTACTTGACTCCACAAAAGAAGTACTTTATGTATTGTTTAAAAGTCATTTAGCTTATTTATGCAGATTAAAACAATTTGGAAGTACAACGTACACAAGAATACAGTTGTATGGATAACAGAGTCGACTGATAATCTTGAGTTTACTTGTTGATATTGAGATATTTACTGTAGTATAATAAATCAACCCAGAAGCTGACCAAGGTCTATGTGACTTGATTAATGAAGATCTCTGTTTTGGCCCCACCTTGGTGGGGAGCCAGCAGAACTATATGAGGTTGCTGAAAACTATGAGCTATGTTGAGACCTCTTAGGGCTGTTGTCCCCACAATTCTCAGAAGTTCGGTGGCACACATGAATGAGTGGTTGAGTTATGTTGGTACAAGTGAACTTCAGACATGTGATGCTTTGTTTTCAGGCTACATCGATGGAAGAAAAGAAAAATTTATTATATTCTTTGTGCCTGAGGCATACGTTTATAAGCAAAATTCTTCTAGCAATGCATATATCTTGAAGAACTAGATATTGCATTTATTCATGCAATAAGATTGCACCAAAAAAGATTGCACTTGTGAGGCATGACAGGAGATACAGATGTAATTCTTTCTAAGACAAATAATATCTGAAATTATACAATTATGCAGAAACTGTTGCCGTCAATGTTTTTCTGAAAGGATGTTGCTTGATAAAAACAGATGAAGGTAGTGATGGTATTGCTTCTCTCTCGTGTTTCTTTAACATACATATCCATGCCTCCCTCAGGCAGGTTCGCATAAGATCTATGCAACATCTGTGAGTAGTCTGGAAATAAAAAGAAGCACCTTAGTGCAGGATTTTAATAAAACTTAATTTTTGTAATTTCACTCTATTGGGATTTCCCCTGCTATGGATGTCTGAAACAATTGCCCCCCTCTAACCTCAAACCTCTTTTTTTTCATTGCAGACTTGCCGAGTCTTTTGACGGTTTCAACAGCTCTCTAGTGCAATCGGCTAAGAAGCTATGCGGATGGTAAGTCAACTTAAATACCCTGGTTTTCCCCCGATTTCCAAGTACGATATATTCATAGACCGGCAGCCGAAGTGTTCACATTGGCAGGCATAAAAAATTCATTTAAACAAGAAAAACTTGCAAAAGGTGTTGCTCTCATGTTAATAAATTAGACGTGACAAGATCAGTCTAAAGCCTAAGACAAGGGCAAACAATATGTTTAGATATTATTCTGATGAAGTTTTTATTAAAAGGAATGTTAGCCGAAACCGTTGCACCAATTTGCTATGGCTGTACTGAGTAAAGTTGTTCATTGAGATTACATTTGAACTTAAGATGTTGTAATCAGTGCTGATCAATATAAAGGTTCATGTCCCATCTGGCAGGGTTTGACAATACAATTTTTGAAATAGACGTCTGTTGGTAACGAACGAAAGCAAGGAATAAGACTGCAGTGATTTGCACTCATGAGTTGCCATGCTTATCTGGAGGCACTGCTTGTAGCGTTTGATTGGTGTGCATGCTTCTCCTCATTGTGCTTGTCCCGTCCCTTGAAACCAATAATGCAACATGAAGTGAACAATGAAAGATTCGTTACACGACTGAGACTACATTGTCGAATTTATTATTATAGCCTGTTATATATGCAGTATACATCATTTTTTGCAAAAACTATTAACATACACAAATGTTTACATCTGTACAGTAGGTATGCCACCATCACTTCTCCTAATTTTTGTTTGATCCTCTGGAATGAGCAAATGATTAAAGCCATGTGGTGCAGCTTACTGGGGACTATAAGCCAACAGTGAGGAAAATTTGATGAAATATGCTGGGTCCATACAGGCAGGTTTTTTTTTAAGAAAAACATTACGTATCTGATATGAACCCGTAGGGACCTGATTTCTCTGATTCTACAGACCCAATTTTCTTTGATTCTAGGGACCCGGCGATGATTTTCTCTTATTCTAGGGGTCTTATTTTCAGTTCTAAGGACCCAAATCGAGTCCCTAAAACACCTTTAAAAACCTGATATAGGCATATGTAAAAAAGGCTGAAAAAATAGGAAAATAAATTACAAGAAAGGTAGTGACAAGCAGAATAAGTAAAACTTATAATCAACACTGAAAAACAAGACTCATTTCAGTTTGATTATGTGATGTTCAAGATGCTTTAGTATTCCTTATATCTTTAGTGAGCACGGAATATGATTTACTTTCATTTTAAATTCTTGTAAACAAATTTGAGGGGTAGAAAAGGCGGCACTTTTATAGTTGGCCCCAGGCAGAACTTAGCCTTGCCACGCTGCTGATACTGTGTTTTTCGGACCATAAGACGCACCAGATTATCAGGTGCAGTATTAAAAATTGAATCCTAACTGTTTCTTTTTTTCATACATAAGGCGTACCAGATTATAAGGCGCATTAAATGAAGCAAAATTTAGGTTAAGTCAAACTGTATTCAACACTAACTCCTGAGTGCCAGAGTAGTCACTAGGAGTTTAACCTGTCATTACATGCAAGGGAGTTTAATCTGTCACACATACCTAATCTGCTAGACTGAATACTAGAACAAAAGTTGTTCACATGTTTGATTGGGTGTGTGCCGATGTGGTCAAGAGACTTGCGGAGTAAAAAGATCTGTGGTATGTGCTAGCTATTCTCAGAACCATATATGCTGCTCATTGCAATTGTTGTAGGTTTATTACATAACACGATGGTCTATTTACAAAAAACATTGCAACTAGCAATCAAACAAATAGCACCATTACCACATACAATTGGTTCTACATGAGAAAGCACCACCAGGTTCATATATTAGGCGTACTGCATTATAAGACGTACTTTTGAGAAAATTAAAAGACTTTAAGTGCTCTTTTTGGTCCGAAAAATATAGTAATATATTACTTGAAAAATTGTTTTACCATAGCGTTAAAGGAATACCCCTATAACTTCTTACTTAGACAACAGGGTTCAGGATACTAAAATAGCAGATACCAAATCTTCCTTTTTGAATGTAGCATGTGGTGTACCTCAAGGATCTTTCATTGGGCCTTTACTATTCCATATATATATATATTAATGACATTGCGAAAGCCTCCAACTTTATTACTGATGTTGCAACCTCTCCGCTGGCATTGCGCTGAATGCATGATTCACCATGAAAGGAATGTGTGCGAAGAACAACACCCATATACATGTGGCGCAAACAGAAAAAAAAAACACAAAAGTTTTGGAAAAAAATAATAACAGCATAAACCCAGTGCTCGAGTAGAGTTCAAAATACTTGAGCACTGGGTTCGTGCTAACAAATTATGTATGAATTATTCCAAAAGCAATTTCATGCTTATAAACAACCATAACAACACCAATTTTTCAGTTTCTATTACATCTTCATGATTTTTGTGGATAGACACTGTTTTTCCCTTGCTTTTATTCTGAAATGTTGTGTTCATTGCATTGTTCTCCACCTCAAAACCCTTGTATATTGTTGCTTACTTTTCTCAGCTATGTGCATGATTCACCTGCTCATATGTACATACAGTGGCACATCCAGCCTGGAAAAAGGAGTCTGCCATGGAAGGGCAACTTTTAAAATCACATTTCAGCATAAAACCACGATATCTCTTAAGACCAGAGAAATCAACTGATGAATTTTGCGATGTCACCAAATCATCATATCAGTGAAATTCCAACCATATAGTTATACAGTATATTGGCAATATTTGCTCATAAAAGCCGCTACGCTAGTTTTCTACACACACAGAGTGTTCGGAAACCCATGTTGCCACTTTGTCTATGATTAATTAATGCAAATTCTCTATACTGTTCCTTGTGACTGCATCAAGTAATGTGCAAAATTTAGACCACTTCGCAATAATCCCAATAAACCGGTCTATCTATGATGTAACATTCGCTTTCAGGTTTTTGTACGGTAAACACCAACCTGAACCAGATGGCTGCCTGCGAACAAATCTGGGTAGCCTACGTGCCGCATTGATTACCTATCTTAGTGACCCGGGTTTGCGCAGAATTCTATGTTATAATACGCTTCTTTATTGCACTGAAGTATTAGCTTTCAACTGTGGTTTGAGCACTGCAAAATGGCAGTGTCTATAGTATTTTGCCACCAGGATGGCACCAGCAAACCAAAAGGCTTGGTAGAAAAGGAAGTAAATTCAACTAAAAGATAAACCTACAACCAAACCCTAACCAAAGCCCTAAGCTAACTCTAATCCTAACCTTTTACCTAACCTATCCCTAACCTAACGCTAAGCAGCTGTAAGCTAACCTATCCATAACCCAAGGCTAAGCCAACAATAACCTAATCCTAACCTAACACTAAGCTAACGCTAACCTAACCCTAATTCTAACCTAATCCTAACCTAAGTCTAATTCTAACCTAACCCTAATCCTAACCTAACAACACAACACTAACGCCTAACTATTAACGAAAGGTAACACCTATGCGGAGCCTGGAAAAAAGCAAAGAAAAAAACAAAATCAAAGTCGGCAAGACGAGAGTCGAACCGCCAACCATTGGCATAGTAGCCGTAACACCTAACCATTGATTGCACCACGAGCAGGACAGCAATGTTCCTGACAAAGTAACCTTTTTCTTTGTATTGCGTCATGCTACGAGTATGTTCGACTAGCGGCACAATAGCTCCAGCCGATCTGTTGCCGCCAGCATCTTGGCGGTAAAATAGACACTACCTTGCAAAATATCAGCATCGGTTATATATCGACAATGAAAAATAAAACAGGCCCATAAAAGCCTTATCAATCGAGCTCTACCACCAGCCTACCTAAAACCCAATCAAACTTGCAAGTAGGTCTAGTAGCCTAGCGCAACTAACTATTTAGAATAGATAGTGGTACATAGATATTGATCTGATTGGCAAAACACACAAGGAACGATATCAAATCCAAGTTATCAATCATTGCTTGCGGTCACAGCCAATTTATTACATCACAGTCGGTGTTTGTTCCTACGAACATGGTGCTGAAAAGATACTTAGCTTGTCGAACAATCAGCAGATGTCAGCCACACAGCAATGAGAGCTGTTTGTCCATACACACGTACTGATCTCATGTAAAATTGTTGCCGACAAAAAGCTGCACAACCTCATCTGTGCAGCGCTTCCAAGGAAAAGCTAGCCCGATTTTTTCAATAGATGCGAGATTTGTAATAAAATATTCCAGAGCAGAATCGGCAAATCAAAAGAGAAGGGGAAAAAGAGGCTCCAGTAGAGATGGCACGGCCCAGGTTTTTCAGGCCCGGACAGCCCATAGCCCACAACATTCAACCCATTAACTGCCGGTGGACCGACAACATTTATTCTTTTCCAAACCGGCCCGTCCATGGCCTGCTAAACAATTGGCAGTCTTGTCTATTTTGTCTCTGCAAGGGCTATTTTGCCTTCTAAGGAAAAAATATCTCCTGAGACTATTTTGTCTTTTGTAGATCATGATTGATTGAAGTAGACATGTCATGTGACAAGCACAATAAACAAAATTACAAGATAGGATTACACTTGAAAGTCACAAGATAGGATTACACTTGAAGATAGGATTAGTGTGCAAGCCTAAAACCCCAAACCCGAAACCTAAACTTAAAACCGTAAACCTAAAACCCTAACCATAAAACCTTTACCTAAATCCCTAAGCCCCAAACCTAGAAACAAAATTCTCAACCAGTCCCGTCACCACGGGATAGCTTGTTTGGGCCTAGCCCCACCAAACAAATCTCCAAGCCTCCACAAACTGAAATATGAAACTATACTGTATGAGTCAGCGGGTTTTTTTGTCAATTTTAGAATGTCAAGACCCCGCACAAAGGTAAAGCACCCCTATTGAAGACTTTCAGGCAGCCGTTCTGCTCTCAACCTAAATCTCTCATCCTACAAGCCTAAAAATGAACCCTCACCATAAAACCTTCAACCTTTACACCTAATTTAATTTATTTGTTTATGAGCAGACACGAAGTCCATAGTAGTCCTAAATCCCCAAACCTAAATCTCTAAACCTAAAGCCCTAAACCAAGGCTGCACAACCTTTTCGCTATTGCCGGCCACTTTACGTTTACTTTAATGAATGATGGCCACCAGTGAGTTCAAGATATTTTATATTTTGCATTGCTTCTGTTCTGCTTTCACACACTGAGCCTAGCCCGCTTCCACACGTTTGTTTGGCCTTCTTCTTACTGAGCACTGTATACTCATAGAGCAGACAAACAGTTTTTAATAATGCACCGCCACCATAACTTCTATATTTTAAATTGCATAATCATGTGCACGGCAGCATCAATGTTTATCGAAGGCCACATGCGGCCGTAGTAGGCTGTGCACCCCTGCCCTAAACTAAAGCTCAGGCTAAACGTAAAACTCCGCACCCTTACTTTAAGCGATTGCGATTTGGTACATATATATAAAAAAAAAACTATTGCACGTCGTCAAAATGTTGCATAACACGTTCCTTCTAAGAAAAGCTGCTCAGCACCAAAACCGCTGACCGACACACTCATGCAATAAGTTATCACCATGCACGAAAAGTTTCTTAAAGTGTATCTGCCAGTGAACCCCGCTTGACAGAAGGCTCACATATGCAGGGCCGGATTAAGGGGTGGGAGGGGAACGGGGGCAATTGCCCCGGGTCCTCCGCTTCAAGGGTGCCCCTGGTGATGACATTAATTTGTTTCAAATAAAATATTCGTTTGCAAATTTTCGTGATTCAAAAAGAGATACAAAACTCTCTATGCCGATGTTGTGTTGAGTATCATTAATGATTTCTCTGCAAGTTTGGCTTTGCCAATTTTAACAATAACTACTGAATATAAATATTTTAGGTTTTGTTCACTGCACATATGTTTGAATTTTGCTTGAAACTTTTCCTAATAATCGTTCTTTTGGCATGGGTTTATTTAGTCGTGCATCACGTCTACTGATCAAATGTCACGAAAACGATATTATTTGCGTGCTTAAGCAGCAAAGATAGTTCCTCTTATGGCTGCTGTTTAGTATCAATGATTCCATAATTTCTTGTGCGGTCTGGAGGAAGCCGCAGCCGAACTGTCACCTTTGTTTCGTCATAAAGGGTAACGTATGGTGGAAACACACTTTTCCTCCGATGGCTACTATTCTTGCGTTGCACCAGTTATTTTCAACCTCAGGGTTCCGCGCAGTCTCGTCGCCACGGGGTCTTCGGTGGGCTTAGTCCCCCCAAACAAAGCTCCCAGCCCTCCCAAATTGAAATATGAAACACTATAAGGTGGTGGAATTTTTTTCAAATTTCAATATCAAGCCCCGCTGCACGAACGTCAAGCCCCCCTGTTGACGACTTTCTGGAGAGAGTTCTGGTTCCGCGAGTGGCTGCCAGGAGTTCCGCCGAAACAGACCGAAATTGCCTGGGACGAAATTCGCAACCACAATTCCATGGGGTTGTAGCAATACAGACACTAGGATGATTGCATAGGGTTCGTTGAGCAACGCAAACATTCATGGAAGGTTCCGCTGCAGCAAAAAGGTTGAAAAGCACTGCGGTACACCATACACATATGAAGCTAGTCAAGCCATTTACACCACATGTGATTGCGTGGTCCGTCAGAAAAAGTTTTTGATCAATCGATCAGAAAACGAGATTGCAGTGTTTAGGTAGCGCAGGGGTTCCCAAACTTTCTCTGACCATGTACCCCTTCAGCATTCCGACAGATGAGCATGTACTCCTTCAGTAATTCGACACATGAACCTGTACCCCGAAAATATCTTATGACAAAATATTTTATCATGATTAATCACAGATATATTTTAAAATAAGCACATAATGGCTTTTAAAAATAATGTTCACTGATATATGTATAAATCTTTGGTATATAAATTTATATGTTCACTGATATACAAAATTACACATGTATAAATCTAAGCCCCTAGGGATACATGTACCCCAGATAGGGAACCTTTGAGCTAGCGCGATGCCGAAATCTGTAATGTCACCAGCAGCTGAAAATGTCAAAGTTTTTAAGGATCAAAAGCGCAAGAATCTGGCAGTGTTAGCTGAAACGCCGTGACTGAAACGTTTTTTTCCAGCAAAGTTTTTAAGCAGCAACGTTGAAACAGTGGCGCTAACCAAATGTAGGTGAAACTCACGACATAAGTTTCGAAACACCTTTCACAGTCAGACTGGCTGGACGTATTGACATGTTATTTTTCCGGTGTTAATGTTTGTAATCTTTGATTTCTGTTTATTGTTCGGCTGAATGTTGTTTCTTGCCGAGTCACTCTCTACACTGTGGAAATATTTTTTCTTAGTAAGAATACACTGTAGTGTTTATATCATAAACTCTCTTCTCGCAGTTAATTGCATGTGCAGTTGAGTATCGTATTTATTCGATTGTAAGCCACGGCTCATAAAGTTTTTTCATCATTTCATGCGGCTTACAATCAAGGGCGGCTTTCATTTTCATTACTTCATCGAAAGGTATAGAATACTATAGATGACGCTTAGTCTTTCCTTGGCAATGTTTTGTCGGCCAAACTCTTCTTTCGCATTCGATTTTCTTCAGCATCATGTGTACACTTCGTCACAGGAGGGATTATGATGAACAGAAGGCAGTTGCAGTGGTGTGAGCATCATTAATACCGGGGTTGCCAATTAACGGCCTTTACGCACGACACGAGTACGCGAACGTCGCGAATTGTTCAAGTGCGGTTTACAATCAAGGGCAGATTAAACAAATTTTTGACACCGTTTCGCGCGGATTACAATCAAAGGTCGGCTAACAATCAAGTGCATTCGGCAGGCACATAATCGATTACCGGAAAAAGCAAACGAGAACGTTGCGAATCAGCGAAAACAAATTTTACAAACGATGACGTCATGAAATACGTCACAGGGGCCCTCCAGTGAAAATGGCCCCGGGCCTCCCTACCCTTTGATCCGGCTCTGGCTGCATCCCAACAATGCCTGTCGCAAACATTTCCTAATACCTTCTCTCTGTCAGAAAAAGAAAAAATCTTCAATACGAAGGCAATGGTTACCTGCAAAAGATCTGCCGGAATTGTAAAAAAAATGACAAACTACGACCACCTTGCTCTAAGTAAGAAAAAAAAACAAACCCAAGTTGCTTCAGGGCTTCATTAGCCTGTGCACTTTGTTGTTGTCGTGGAAAACACATCGAATCCACGGTGCCAACTGATTCACAAGTAATGACAAAAAATAAAACTTTCCCACTGAACCACAGTCTATCATGTGCCAGCTATGCTACGTATTTAGCCATAGATACATGCATATGTAAATAAGCAGAAAAAATAGGAAAGGGAACGACGAGAAGGGTGGCTAACAAGCTAAGAAAGCAAGATCCATAATCGAGAATTTAAAACAAGACTCCTTTCAGTTTGTATTTGATTGTGATGTTCAACATGCCTTATTATTCCTTCTTGTTGTAATAAGCATGATACATGATTTTCTCATTTTACATTGTTGTAAGCAAATGTGAGGAGTGGAAAGAAGAAGCATTTTTATGTTCGGCCCCGGGCGTCATTAACATCGCTACGCCGCTGCAGTAGAGCATGCGGTGGGATTAGGGCCGGATTTAACTGATGCGAGGCTCTAGGCTAATTCACTTGTGAGGCCCCCTTTCTCATTGTTGTGAGGACAAAAATCGGAAGCGTTAATCACTTTGCGAAAATCCGAAAATGACGCTCTGAAAGTAGCCTACAGTCAGTAAAAAATTCTAATCATCACTGGAGTGCTCACGATCACTGCGTTTGTTACTGCTTTTGACGCAAAAGCGATAAATTACAAGGTCTTGTTGAAATCCTACTTGACTGGCGGGAACAGGATTATGAACTGCAACACTCAAACCGACCGAAATCGCCACAATTGAAATATTTCACAAAACACATGGCCTGCGTTATTTTTTATAAGAATCACATCTGTTTTTTCTTATCTGTGTTAAAAAAAAAAAAAAACACACTGCACCTATATAGTAGGTGTGGCAGCATAAAGACTTTAAAGCACAACTTGAGGACCACGTTGCGACTCGCTTACCACGGCTGTAAAAATCTCACACACACGAGCAAAGCACGTCAAGTAAAACGCACCCAAATAGTTGTAACTGTTAGGTTCACGATTCGCATATTTCTTACTTTTTAGACTGGCAAGAATCAAACGCTACTAAACCGTCGCGTGAAAAGATGCGAAGTAAACTAGAACCGTCGCCAGGAAGTCTTGAATAAGGGGTTTGAGTTTGTGCAAGGGGCTTGGACATTCTGAAAATTTGATAAACTCTTTACTGATTCATTGTGTTTCATATTTCAACTTGGAAGGGCTGAGCTCACGAATGCTCACCACAGCAACTGGACTGGTATAAATTTCGCTTATGCTGTCATTATTGAAATACGTATAAAGAAATAAAAAGCTACAATCATCGAATGAAGTAAGGCTGAACATAACACAGTAAACAGTTAAAAAGGTTTTGTCCTGCCATCTTCATAACAAAATTGTCTAAGAATTCATTGCAATTTGTTTACCTAAGTTTGTCACTTTGTACCGAATGCTTAGTGTGGACAACCTCTCCTGGAACATTGCGAGCCCATTAATTCCTTTTTAATTCTTCTGAATCTTGAAAACGACCTTTCGCCTGAGCAGTTAGTGACCATTAAACTAAGAAATAAGGCTTCGCATGGTTGCATAAACTGAGAACTACTAATAATCTAAGGCATCAGACCCAAATGCGTTTTTGTAATTTTTCGCTGTTTCCCTGTCTCGATGGAGAAGAGTTCTTCGCAGTGACGATTCTAAGGGGGGCTTTGGAGGGCCATGGCTCCCCCAGATTTTTGCTTGGCCCCCCCTTTGCCCCCCCCAGTTTTTTTGGCAAGGAATTTGCTTCGGAAAGAGTCAAAGCTGCCTGTATCGCTCGAAAAATTTTTGTCATTTATAACCACTAAAAAAGCTGCGCTTGACTGTTACTGGTAGCTGGAACTCCGTCACCAGTGCTTCATGCGAGAGAAATTTTTCAAAAATGAAATTAGTGAAAACATTTC
>JGI24159J19872_10010014_pt1 | contig 12434 bp, 4 predicted proteins | sample Ectturendosymbi4_FD_19872 | JGI IMG/M metagenome (IMG submission 19872)
ATATATCTTCAAATGTGCACTTCAAGTTACGACAGTGGCCAGTTTGCTGCATGTAACTGTTGAACGCAGACATCTCGGCAGGTAATGCAGCGAGACAGCGACTGCTGATAGCGGTAAGCCATGGCACGTTGGTTTATACCAGTAGTGGGCAAACTAATATTGACAATTACTACACATCATTGTAAAAGTTGCGTTCTTTACCTTATTTGTCTAGACCCAAGCTGTGTGCCACGACACACTGGTGTGCCGCTGAAGAGGCTGAAGTGTTCCACGAAAGTTTTATGTTTTGACAAAACCTTGTAATAAGTAGCTCTCGTTGCAAGGTTTGTGAAAAGTAGGTTTTCGATTTCATAAAGTAGCCTATGTGTGCCGCAGCCAAATTCAGAATGCATTAGTGTGCCGTAACATACAAAAGTTTGAAAAGCGCTGGTCTAGACACTACAAAATGGTTTTGTGTCTTGCTGGTGTTTTTGCTTTTCTTCAACCCACCCCTGGTTAATACTATGTGTAAAGAAACATGAGTGAAAAAGAAGCGTTGCTGCCAATAAAAGCGTGTTTTTGCAACCAATGCGCCCTCTAAAGCAAGGTCTCAAACTCAAATTGCTCCAAGGGCCAAATGAGAGCTTATGAAGTAACCTGAGGGCCGGATTATGATGCTGAAACAAAAATGGCGGTACCTGAACCTTATTAGAAACAGCTTTTACATCCTATTTCCTGCGAAAGATATGGCAAGCTACAGGCAAGTCATTTCTAGTGTCGCTACGTTCGTTTAAAACAGAAGTCTCCAAACTACTGCCCGCGGGCCAGATCCGGCCCGCGAAACCGTTTCATCTGGCCCGCAAAGACATTTTATCAATAATGGAAAAATAATAGGTTTACGAAACATTCGTTAACTTGGTGGAATGTATCATATCCTGAAACAATTAAATTACGTAAGATGACCAGCGCTCTAACTATTGTGTGATAGCTTATGTGGCCCTCTGACAAAAATATTTGGTGACCCCTGATTCAAAAGGAACTTGCTCACTTGCTGACTGAGCACTTTCAAACACCGGTGATTAAACTAAATAAATTAAACGTTAATAAATTGAAAATTCCAAAATGCATCGTGGGCCGCACAAAACTTCCTTGTGGGCCACATGTGTTTGAGACCCCTTTTCTAAAGTGTGCAACTGCGCAGTACCACCAGGTCATTTGCGCAGTTAAATCTCATCTCCAACACTTGCAACATTCCAAAACGTTGGAAAAACACGAAAACAAGAGAAACTCTTTGAACTGATTGTGTATTTTGTTTGTATTTTCATAAGATTTTATACTTATTCTAATAATTCACAAAGTTTGTAATTAATTTAGAACTCTGCTAACCAGTCTTAAAATATCCATGCTCACTAAAACTAACATTAGCTAAGTGCAAAGTTTTCTCAGAGGGAAACACTCTAGCTATGCAACTGTTGCCGTAACATTGGGCATTTTTTTTGTGGTGTAGAAAAGGTGAAGCGTTTTGTGTACGTCTATTTGCATTGCATCGTCAACAACCTGAAAGAGATAAGCAAAATGTTGATTTTGCCCCCCCCTGGACAAATTTCTGAGGACGCCCAGGGTCCTTGGGCATACCAAGACAATTGAAAATATGAATGTGTAAAAACAAACAGAAGCTGGAGCCATGCTATTCGCACACATTTAGTGTGGGAACTCAGAAACCTCGATGTCACTAACTTAGGCAGTTGTTGGTGCCTTCAGCGCACCAGCCGATTCGGCCAAAAAGAGCTCTCACTTCCGTGTGCATGGAAGTCACTTTTAAGTGTCGCTTGCTTAGTCTTTCCCTTTCTCCTTGCTTCGGCTATGCTTGCTTGCATCTAGCAGTCGTGCTAGTGTGACTGTTACACTACACACCAGAGATGAACGGATTTTGGTTTTGCAAATCCAATCCGGTATTTCATTTTTAAATCCATATCCAAATCCGAAAACAGACCATTTTAAAATACAAATCCTGCTTAAATCCGATATCTTATTACTTCTATATTAGTCTACATGTAATCCAACTCAGTATGCTTCGAGAAAAATATTTGCATCATTATTCAAATTAACTTATTGTAACAGTTAAATGATCTGTTATTTTGAGTAGTCCGGCGAGAGCACTGGTTATTCTATCATAGGAACGTACTCAAGGCACGCCTGAAATTACAATGAAGAAAGTCAGACCCGCCCTTTTGTCATTCGACTTTACGCTCAGTTTTAACATCAGACAACTTTGTATTCACTCATGGTTTTATTAGTATAACTTTAAACACTGCGCTATTACTCTCACATCCGTCAGAAACTATTTAGAAACAACAGGGGTTAACGTGAGTAACATAGGTTGAAGCACGTGACAAACGTCACTGCAAGCAACAGGGGTTTGACACGAGTTCAATTCTTTCATGGAGGAAGAGAGTAAACCATACTGCCATGAATTCAACAGGTCTCAGTCTAACAGACTATCTGTAGACTGTTAAACAAGTTTCCAGTGGGAAACTTCTCAGTCAGTGGGCTAAGATAAGGGTTAGGCAGTGGCCTAAAGTCTTGCAGTGGCAAGACTTGTTATCGCTTAGACCAGTGATTCCCAAACGCCGTGCCGGGGGACGGTACCGTGCCGCGAAGACTCCTCTACCGTGCCGCGAAGCGACAGTGCTGCACGGGAGTAAATATAAAGCGAAGATTGATTCTTGGTGTTGCGGACAACTGTGTCCCGGATGTGCATCAACGCATGTCGTAATAACACAGACTGCATGGTGTGCGAATCACGTGCTTATTAGTTTGGTCTTTGTGCTCGCTCTAGTCTCGTAGAATGCGTGCTGATTAGAATTCCGGTGACTTGCTATCCCTATGGTTTGTTACCAAAGGGTAAGTCGACTGTTAGCCTACCTGGTGCTTGTACTTGCTGACCTCTAGTTTCTCGACTGTGAATTTCGTTACTAATTCACTATATTCTGTTAGCTCATTAGGTAAGACTTTTTTTTAACAGAAGTTGAGCGCGAGTGTTGCCTTGAGTCTGATCAACGATTTGCAGACCCACACTTGCACGCCGCTGAGTTCATGGATAAGTTTCTCAAGAGAAAACTTGATAGTGACCAAAGTGAGTCTTTGGAAAATAAACAGCTATCAAGTTCTCAATCGACTTCAGCTGGAAAAAAAGGAAAATTTCGCCGATTGTACTGTGATGATTATTTGAAATTTGGATTTCACTGGACTGGAGATGAACAGATGCGTAGCCCGCTATGTGTTGTTTGCGGTCAGAAGTTGTCCACTGAAACAATGGTTCCAAGTAAGTTGAAAAGACACTTCATTACCAATCATTCTAACCTTCAAACTAAGACGATCGTTTATTTTCAAAGATTGTTGCAAGCTAATTCAAGGCAAAGTAAACTATTTCAGAAAGCAATGACTGTGTCAGAAAAAGTTCAATTAGCTTCATATGAGGTGGCAGAATTTATTGCACTTAAATCAAAGTCTTATGTCCTTGCGGAGTCAGNGATCCTTCCAGCATGCCAAAAAATGGTCAAAGNTATGTTCGGTGATAAAGCNGAACAAGAAATNAGCAAAATTCCTCTTTNAAACAACACTATTCAGAGAAGAATTATTGACTTGTCAGACAACANTGAGCAAAATGTAATGACTAAACTTAACAATTGTCAGTTTGCTANACAAATCGATGAATCTACTGACATCAGCAACCATGCACAATTAATTGCATTTGTACGTTTCATCGATGAAGGTGTGATAATTAACCAATTTCTTTGCTGCAAAAACTTACCCTCTACTACAAAAGACCAAGATGTCTTTGACATTCTTACAACTTACCTCAAAAAGCATGGCTTATCTTTGGATTCTTGTGTAGGAACATGCACAGATGGAGCACCTTCCATGGTAGGTTCCATAAAAGGCTTTGTATCTCTTGTGGAAAAACGCAATCCTACTATTGTGCGAACTCACTGTTTTTTACACAGGGAAGTGTTCGTTGCAAAGATAGCACAAAATGAACTAAAAGAAATGTTGAGTGAAGTGATCGAAATAGTGAATTTCATAAAACTCGTCCAGTTAAGTCTAGAACCTTTGAGTTGATATGTAAGGATATGGGTTCTCAACACGTCCGTTTGCTATTGCACACTGAAGTAAGATGGCTGTCAAACGGGAAGGTACTATCTCGTGTTCATGAACTACAGAACGAAGTTCTCACTTTTTTTGAGACAGAAAGGCATGAGCGGTTTTGTAATTAGCTTAAAATGATTTGTGGTTGTCTAGATTGGAATATTCAACCGAGATATTTGGGCAGCTCAGGGGACTGAACAGCAGTATGCAAGGCAGAGACGAAATATATTCTCACTTCGACGGATAAATTAGTTGCTTTTACGAAAAAAGTTACTTTATGGAAGAGCAGAGTGAAAGCAGGTACTTTAGACATGTTTCCATTAGTACGTAAAACCTGCGTAAAGGAGATGTTTCCCATCATTGTGGAGCATTTGACGTGTTTAGAAAGGAGAGTAGAAGAATATTTTCCCTCAATCAATGTTGATGAATTTGACTGAATTGGTAATCCTTTTGTGAAGTTGACAGACTCTAACTGATTGTTTGGTATTTAGACAGAAGTTTCTGCAGGGGTGTAGTGGGGTGGGAACGCGTGGGAACGGCGTTCCCAAACCCTTTTTTGATGTGGGAACGCGTTCCCACACCTTTTTGCACTAGTAACGTTACTTGAAAATGTGGAACCAAACGATAGCATTAAAACATGGCTGCGATCTCACAGATATACACGCGACATGTAGATTCGCATTGTTATAGTCAAAAGTCTACAGTGAAACAGGAAGATCCAGTTTGGATATTCTTCTAGGCGAATGCTCACTTTATTCTATTTGGTGCATTATTTGGCTCATTCTATTTGGTGCATTATATATTCTATTTGCAGTAGAACTGTTTGGTGCATTCTTCCTTTTTATTTGGTGTGGGAACGCCGTTGCCACACCTCGTTTTTAAGCACTACATCCCTGCTTAACTGCAATTAGGAATATATTTATCTGAAAAAATTGATGACTTTATGCACTTCAGCTACGATTCTTCGAATGCTTTTATGTTTCGGGTTACAGTAGGTTCTGTCGAGGGGCCGGAAACACACCGCTAAACAATAATGAATATTCCGCAGCCTTCATACGACTATACCTTCTCATCATAACACCAAATTGCAAAGACTCAACTATTCTAATCCTCATGTTTCCGAATCCATTATTATTTAACAACGTTACGCTTCACTGTTCCTTACGTCATCACGAAGGTGCCATATTTCCTAAAGTGCTCGTCAAAGCAACGCTTTCATAATAATTTGCGTGTATATAGCGTCATCGGAAATGCTGGCATTTTAAAATAATAATTCCTCCCTTTCTGAACACCTTTTAAAGCAGACGAGGCATAACTTGAAAGTCGTCACGCTACACAGACTGTGTCAAGAAACAAAAAGCATCCACAGGTGTTTCCGTAAATATATTTTAGCACCTGTTGATTTTCACTCTATTTTTTTTATGATCAACTCAACTGTTGTCTTGCTTTTGATGTTGCGTTGAAACCTCATAATCGCTAATTACCGTAAGGAGCAGGATGCAGAATCAAAAGCAAAACTCCAGATCGTACCCGTAATAATCGACAGGCTGCTCCCATACCAAAATGTTTGAAAATCATGTAGTGTTTGGCAAATTTGCATATGTTAGGTAAAAGCGTCATTGAGCACATGATGCAATCTATTTACACCAGATCAAAAATGTGAATGAATTTTAACTTCGTTTGTCAAATCATGGTATAGCTTTATCTCAAAAGAAAATGGTGTTGCCAGGGTTCAAAGTGAGAGGAAACTAACACAAAATGATTTCAAGTTGAAAAAAGTTTTAAAGCTTGATAAATTTATATTGATGACTTTTCTTTATGAACTTAGGAATATTTCTCCGAAAATGAACGATTTGTTGTTTGTTAGATCAAAAAGTTGCGTTGGCAAAAATTTGTGCTTTCCCATAATTTTCGAGTTTGTGAAACACACATTGCGCTATGTTCACAAATCTTGAAAAAAGGATTTAATATTAGGAAATTTGCAAATAAAATGAAAGACCATCAAGATAACCGTAATCGATTAGTACAAATTTCGGAAGATTTCGAAGTAAAGCAATCAATGTAAAAATGCTTTGGATCATGCACACAAATATACAAGACTTCACGTGCATGTGGCGGGTCTAGCACAGAAGGATGTCGCAGCGACAACAGTTAATGCTCACGGCGACATGCAATGTGATAGCAATTTGTTGCCCAACCAAATGAGGGCAATTGAACTGACAGCTTACTAAACTGTTGTTGTTGTTGTTGTAAACAAACGCAACAGGGTCGTTTCCAAGGAAGGACATGGCGTTAGGTCTCCTCATTTGCAGTTGGTGCTCTCAAACTTAGAAAGAAGTGATAATTGTGTTTATCGCTGATAGCCCTGTGTTGAACATTGTTTAACGAATCTTGTGCTTCGTGTTGTTTACTTTACACACAAAAATACCATTGTATATATCAAAAGCACGGGTATATGAAATAAGTTTCAAGATATATCAAAGTGAATTGCCGAACTTGTCTGCAAATCTTAAGGATTTTTATAAAACTGTTTGTTTTGATTTTTTTCGTGTCTTAAAATTAATCTCTTGTTGGTAAAAAGTCTTGTTGCTGCGCTTGAAAGCTCAAATTCACTGATCAAATCGAAGTTTCATAATTGTAATTTTGGCAAGGGTCGTTGACTAAGTTGGCCTTTAACTTTTAAATTTTACTTTTTAACAAATCTATTACGGTCTACGTTAAGCGAGAACGTTACATCTACAAATGCCGTGGCTGATGTCATAAACGTCGGACTGCTAAGTCCCCCATTTAAGCACCTCAACTATAAAAGTCAAAATTACTAAACACTTCAATTATATAAAAACGACAAGGTGGACGAATTTCTAATTCTGTCAGTAAATTCAGATTAGTTGCAACTCAACCAGACTTCAGTACGTGCGCACACTTTCAGTGGTTGACTTCGACATATGCTTCTAGAAGTAGGGTTGGTAGTTTTAATGTATGCTTTGCGTGTGAAATATTGGTTAGATATTTTGAGATATGCGGAAAATATTTTTGAATTAGTTCTTTTCTGGAGATCGTTGCAATGTTCTACGTCAACAATGAATGTGCACAGGTAATTGGACGCTATTAGACAAATACATGTCACATTTTATGACCTCCCTGTTCGAATGCTCTCACCATTTCGTGTTCGCCCAGACAAAGATAGTTGTACCAATTATTTGAAACGTTGGCCAGTTTTTGAACTGATTATATGTTTCACCGCTAGTACAGCCTGATCAAACTACTGTTTAGGCCTACTTTTACTTTAAGGTATAAGTGATCCCCGTTTGTTTCCTAAAATTGTTCCTGTGACTGGATCTGTGTAATAATTCGGTGGTTCTTGCGTGAAAATTGTTTTTTTTAAGTGTGTTTTAATGTGAAACCGGAAATCATTCAGATAAAGTGGTCGCGCAAATGTTGAAGTTTGAAGAGGTATAATACCTGAGACCAATTCAGCCTGCTTGAATCACCAGCAAGAAAGTTTCACATTTTTAAACCAACAAATTAGAAATTATATGACATGTAGTATTGAGGACCTTGAAATGAGGGCCATTGTGAAAAAAGTCTCTCGTCGCGAAGGCCGATGACTCAGGGGCAAGTGATCCGTTTAGTGAAAAAAATTATGAACAAAATTCAATCTCCAGATTACTTGTTGTGTTGAAAACCAGATCAGGTCGAGTCGATTTACTGCGAGTATTTTTTTGACAATGCATGACATTTGAGTTGCAGAAGGCTCTGAACATGTTTGATACGAAAATGTGAATGAGACGCTCAACGAATCTGAGCTAGTTTTGACATAATGCGTTTGTTTGAGTAACCACAGACTAAAGACTTGACTATCATGAGCAAACCACGGTAGAGGTCATATCTCGCGTTGGATGAAGAGAGGATTGCAAATTTTCTTGGATTAACCCATCCCTGTACCTATCGCTCCAGAAGGGCAGCGCTACGAATGCTACGCAAAACCATTGCATGTGACCAGAAAAAGGTAAGTTTTTCTCAAACTTCACCTATTTTTCAAAATTAATGAAATCGCGGTGGTAGCTAACCCTGCCACACAGGATTTGGCCTTGGCATATGTCGTTTAGCCTCCTGAAAAAGAAATGAAATAAGCGGAATGAAAAAGCTTTAACTCTCTCAGCAAAGCAGTTGCGTTCTATTTCATTGAGCAAGTCACGGTCGACCTAATGCCAAGGTTTAACATGTTTAGGTCTAAGCAAAGCAAAATTTTTCTATTCAGGAAATCATGCAAGATCTGAAGAAAATAATGGTTGTCAAAGGAGTCTTGCAAATTTTCCAACTCACTGATTCACGGTGTGTGATTGACAAAAGTGGGGCTGTGGGTGTTGTACTGTAGCAGACGTCTGAATGTGAATGAAGCGTAACAGTGAAAGGTTCGAGCCATTATCGTAGAAAGTCCTGGGAAATAAAAATGTTCTTTGACCTGCTGGGTAATCACATTTCAGTTTAGTTGGATCTTCAGAGTGACGCGAGCGTAGGACCATTTTTGTGAAGAGTTGTTGCAATTAAAGCAATCTAAAGTCAGAAAATACCTCAGAACTTAATAGAACCTTGCTGGTTGAAAGGAATGTCCTAGAAATTGCCTTATGCATGTGAATTTAATTCGAGAGAGTTTTCAGTAAAGTCATTTATTTTATTTGTAAATATCTGTTTTCTGAACATATCTGCGTGTTAATTCAAATAAACCAACTAACAAGAAAAGGATAACTGTGTTTTAATGCTAGCCATATATTTTAGGAGGTATCAGAAGTAAGCAGGGCGGTTTTAACAAACGAGTGAGATTTGTTATTGCTGTCCTTGATACGGCAACGATGTGAACCCACCTGTAAAAATAATGCTGTATCTAAAAACAACACTTAGACAATAGGCCCAAAATGTGCTGTTATACTCCGCGACGCGAAGCTAATGAAAAGCACTCACGCCTGAAGGGTTCTGACTGGAAGTAAAACAGCCACGTATCGAACGGTGTCAGCCAATGCCAGTGCCGTTCGGTTAGTGTTCACAAGACCAGCTGTCAGCAACAAGACTTTGTCAAAATGTAGAAACGTTTGTTTTACTTGCGAAGACTTTCCAGCTCTGGCAGTGTTCACCTATGGTTGCCATGTCTTTGCTTTAGCACTCCTTCTTCCACTTCTTGCCACTCTCTAACAGCGTGCACACATTGCAATTGGCTAATATGGTAAAAGGTCAGTTTGATAAATTGCCAGTTCGATAAACTGTCAGTTCGACAAACCGTCAGTTCAGTAAACTGTCGGTTGGACACACTGTTGGTACTCGATTTGATAAATGTTGGTTCGATAAAGTTTCGGGTCACGATTTTCTTGACTGATGTGAACCTGGTTAAGTTTATCCACATTTTACAATATTTTGCACAAAGTGTTTTTACAAGAGGAAGAACATTCCTGATATATTGCCATGCCAGTTTTTTTGCATAGGGTGTTTGATGCAACCTAGCCAGTCAAAATTCGCTTGCTTTTTCCTTCTATTTTGCAAGAGCATAAAAACCAGTATTTAAAAGATATTTCTAAAAACCTTTGGAGGAACCCTTCCCTCATCACAATTTATATCATAAAATGTTTAATAAAAACGCCTGGCTACAGTTGCATGGACAGAATGGTAACTGTTCTGAAAAGCACTAAGAGTATTCTAGCTCAACAACTTAACTGAGCCAAAAAGTGCTATTTCCAAGTGGGAAATCTCCACTTTTGTCAATGACATTGCTAAAACCTTTCTCAGTGTTTTGGCATCAGAAAAACATCTAAAAAACTCTATACAGCCGTAGCAAACTGCAGATCAAAAATAAAGATTTATTATGGCCTCACTGTGAGAACAGTCACAAAGAGATGCAGTGAGCACATGAGTAAGTTTTAAAAGAATGGTTGTTAGAGCTAGAGGAAACCTTTAGTGTTAATCTGGAAAATAGCACGAAAATAATAAGTACAGCCGTTAGTAGTCTATTTTCAAAGCGCAAGAGGGCAAATGAAGATGTGAACTGTGTCTTGAAATTAAGGAGATTTTAGTCTATTGCTGTGGATCTTCACCAGTAGGCACTTTACTCACTAAGAGAGTTTTTTTAGATTTGGAGAAGAAATTTGACCAAGGGAAATTGTGAAGAAAGAAAAAGAAAGTATAAGCTTTTTTCTTCTTTTGCAAGATCTGACATTTTAGCAATCCTAATGCTTTTTGTTTTTCTAGTCTGCATGCTAGCATGTAGAGAAACAGGGTTGCTAACATTAAAAAATTTTCAAAAGTCAAAACAATCAGATTTTTAATTTTAATGATGTTTTGACTGAATGTGTATGAGGTGGCCACCTAATCTTTGTAAGTTTTATTTTCTAAATAATTTATTTTTGTATTACTTTTTTGTTCTTTTTTAACTTCAAGTACAACAACTAGAAACAGTTTGTTCTTCAGCAATATCCCTTATGCAAATCAGTTTATAACACCATTACTAGTATGCAAAACAAAATGTTTATTGAAATGACAATACTGAAACCATTGGTTTAGCAAATTTATTGACAGTCACGGCTTGTTGACAAGTTTTGTCACATGAATGCAAGCATGGCAGCTTTTTGATGTGAAGTCTATTGCTAAACTTAATTATTGTAACGTAGCTTTCACTAGTTCAGCTTCTGTAAAAGTAAAATTTGCATGCATAAAATATATATAGACCTATCTTTTATTATGAATCAAAAATATATTCTATAACAGCGTTGGCCAAGTGCTTTTGACCTGCGGGCCATTGACAAAAAAGTAGCAATTTGGGCAACTTCCAATATGATTATGTATAAAACAACATACAACATTTGAAACTGAAAAATAAAAGGCAAGTGCGTCATTGAAATTATTACACACTAGCAAATAGCAATTGATTATACGTGGTATTACTGTGGTCGAGGCTTCCGACACTATCGTTCCTTTATCAATACTAGTGTTAGTGGCAGCAAGTCGGAGACTATCGTGCAGTGTTTCTTCTGCCATTCGATTTGACTTGCTAGAAAATACACATGTGCTTGCAAACACTGAGTGCATTTTTTAGTGGAAAATCTTTCAGTTCAGGAAATATAACTTTTGCTGACTAATTTTCAAAAGCTCTCTAGAGTCTCTAACACCGTATTGTACATTATTAATAACAGATGTTATGTTTATTCTAATGAAAATTACCTATTGCAGGGATGAGCAGTTAATTTGGCCCAGGTGCGCTTTGAGAAGGCCGTGTTTTGGGGATAGATGCGTATTTATTTGGCAGTATTGAGTTCATTGCGGCAGATTTACTCCTCAAGACAACGAACGCCGAAAAAAACAAAGGATATTCAGTTAGGTGCTCATGCGGTGGGTTAGTGGGGGCAGGCCCAGAGGTAACAGAAGTCGGTCAGCGTCAACATTGTACGGGTTTTGGTTGTGTTCGGGTTCGTGATGCGGGGGGTTTTCCTCAACCTCCCTTCCTCGACCCATATTTTCAATATTTTTTGTTTTTTATTTTTTTTCATCATTTTGATATTTTTCGTATTTTTCAATATTTCTTCGTTTTTTGATGTTTTATGGTTATTTTCATATTTTTGATTAGTTTTCATTTGTTTGATATTTTTTTTGCTTTTCAATGTTTTGCCCAGTTTCCGATATTTTTTAAGTATTTTCACATTTTTGCGTAATGGTCATATTTTTTCATATTTTCACATTAATATCTTCATTTTCATTATTAATTTCATATTTTAAAATAACTTGTTATTTTGAGGTTTTGTCTGAGCCGACCACTTCATGATCTAACCTGTCACTGATTTTGGAAGGCCAAGGCGCGCCAGGGCATGCCAGGTTTTAATCCGATAAGCAAATATTCACGCAACCAGCCAAGATCACTTCACTTGAAATTCATTGGATGACCATGTGGAAGTTAGTATCAAAGCAAAACTCATTGAAGACCTGCTAACTTCATCAGTTCTTTTGCGTAGAGTTCTTCTTTGAATGTTTATCGTGTTTCAACAATAGCAAACAAGATATTACTCGCTACAGTTACTATAACGGAAAGCACGAAACACTTTACAGCTAGTCATTAATCAGGTTTACCCTGTTCTTTAACAAAATTAGTATAACCGTATTATTTTTGCAGAACAAAGTTTTAACAAAATTTGTCTGTTTCTTTTAATACCATTGTTAACATTCAACTATGTACTTTCCACGATGGCTGTAAGCAAGGAATCGATCAGCAAATTTTTAATAGGAAATCGATTTCACGTAAAATTACGCATCCTCAGTCCTGAAAATTG
>JGI24159J19872_10010015_pt1 | contig 12433 bp, 10 predicted proteins | sample Ectturendosymbi4_FD_19872 | JGI IMG/M metagenome (IMG submission 19872)
AAAAAAATTATGCACTCTGAATATATTTCTGTACAACCAATGTTTCGCTCAAAAAAATCTGAAAACGTGGCTTACACAGGCAGGTTGAATTTAAATGGAATTACCCTTTTATTAATTAGTTCTGCTGTGATATTGCAAAACCCAAGTGTAACAATTTTAATTTTACGCTAGTTGAATGGGAAAGGAGGCCACAAACTATGAAAGGTAGAGAACCACTGGTTTGGATCTTCAACAGAATCAGTTGCGTTACCCGAGTGCATACGTTTCTGCAACAGATTTTTAACAAACTTCACACGAATGTTGCATGTTTGTTCCGTTTTTTGTTGAAGATGCGTGATCAGTGTCTGTTGGTTTTGTGTAATGTGTAATGCGAAACGCTTACTTTGTTTTTTTAGCAATGCATTCAGAATAATCCTGTTGAAGCAAGAAATATGCTTCTTCAAAATCCGCAGTTGGCATATGCGTTGCTGCAGGCTCAAGTAGTCATGAGGATCGTAGATCCTGAAATAGCCATGGTAAGCAATGCTACACGCTTTAAAGTTAAAACCAACAATTTAAAGTGTTTCACATGTGTTGACTTTTTATAATTTATATTGGAAGTAAATGTTTTTGCACCAGATCATACTTTTTTCATTTAAAGATAAAAGAAACGTCTGATGCTGTAATTTTTCTTTTTTACACACCTGCAACGTTTTTTGCAGAAAATGTTGCACAGACAAAATCCAACACAACCTTTAATTGCTGCTGGAGATGGACCTCGCCCTGATGCGGTAGTTAATATGCCTAGTGCTTCCAGTAGCTTTGTTGTCTTGTGACAACGTGGAATCTGTTGGTTCCTTATCCTGAAAATACCATTACAGACGTGTTAAATGTTGTTGCGAAGCTTACTTGTTACATGCGCATGTTTGTAATATTACTGCACACTGTTCGAGCTGTTAGTGAAGTAATAGGAAATAATAATACAGTTTATGTAATTGATTTTGTCGTCATGTACTTCAGGCGTAACTGAAATAATTAGTCGTCTCATATTTTGGGAAAAACGACCTTAAACTAATCTAAGCTTACTACCCCCGTGTCGTGCTTTTCCTTCAGGGTTTTTCTTTAAAGCTTTGCTTTCAATTGTGGATAGCAATTTGCAGAGCTGTCCGCTTTGAGTTTGATCAGAGTAGTGCTTGATTATCGTATTTCAAAATTTGTGTGTAGTTGAGTTGGCTTGCATTTATTTTTTATAAACTGCACATTTTCAAGTCATTGCGGTGTGTAACAGCGCGAACCTTTTTTATTTTCCTTCCAGGAAATGCGCCCCAACGGTGGTGGTCTGCCAGGGTTTGGTGGTGTGCGTGATGGAGATCGCCCACCGAGAGGCGAACCTCTTGGTCCGAGAGATCAACCCATGGATGTTGGGCTAATCGATAGGTGTGTCCTCGAAAATAGATACGATTTTCGATTTTGCTTTTGTTTGAGGTTTAAATAAAAGTGGATGAAAATGCTGCTTGGTTTAGCAAACTTAAAACTGTGATGTGTCTGTCAAGTTTACGCAGAATGAGTCTTCGTGGTGTTAGCCTAACAGCTCCGTGTTCGGGTACTTGAAGCGTTTACTTCGCGGAAGTTCGTAAAAGCTATTTCAATAAACGTATGTTGTGTTTTCACAACCAATGGTTCTTGGCCTTAACATGAACAAGTGGAGAGATTAGTCTGAAGAAACAATACTTACATGCAAATTTGAAACAATACTTACCTGCAAATTTGAAACAATACTTACTGTACATGCAAATTTGTTAGTTCGCAGCGGCTGTACACGCTAGTGTTGTGGGCTGTTCATTTTGAAATCATTAAAAGCACTGCTCTGCCGTCAAAGCAGTTTCTGTCACCGAAAATCGATATGACACATGGTATACCCGAAACGAGAATTCCGTTTGCCCTTTCAGTTTTTATTTTGTTTTTCTAGTCACAAGCGTTGTCTGTTGTGGGTGTGCAAGTTGCTAATTTATTTTCAACGCTTGCCAATGCAGAGAACGCGCTCCACGTAGAATGGAAATCGACCCACGAGGTATAGAGAGGGTTCCTGTCGATCACATGATGGGTGATCCAATGGACAGACACCTCGATCGGCACCGCCCACCGCATATGGAGCCACACGATGCTTATGGTAGAAATGCATTCGGACCGAATCCAAGAGGTTGGTGTTCTTCCTGTGTCGTTCGTTTGTTTTAGCTCTCCGGCAATGTAATTGAGAAATAACAGGGAAAAACAAAAACCATCAGTTCGTTTACTTCGCACGTGACAGGATCGGCTTAAAATTCAACTGGTCTACTCGTAAGTTTTTAGGATGTTTCTTCGGGGATTTTTTCCCTTGTCTGGTGGCATCGCAATTTCAGGTCCGATTTTTTTTGATGTATTTCGACTGAGAAAATATGATCCCGTTGTGTCATGAAATAGCGGTGCAAATAATGAGGGCTAAACAAGTGGCTCGTCAAATCAGATGACAACACTGCAGTAAAAGCTACTAAGTTACTTGGTTTTTAGTTTTTGACACCAGTTAGCCGCGTGTATATATACTGCTGATTAGAATTACTACAACATAACGCGAGTTATCGTGATTTGCGCCAAATAGAAACATAACTTTTTTACCTACTGTGTAAACTTGATCGCTCGCGTGTCATTTGCGAACCTACAGCGTGCCCTGTGTTGTGCAGCGTGCATCCCTGAAGTAGGGTATTGTGTTTTAAGGAAACTCTTTTTGATATAGAAACTAAAGTTAAGCGTTTTGTTTGTTAACCCTTGCTGTCAACGAAAGTGAGGGGTGTTGATACCTACCAATATTACTGTCTTATTTTAGTGATCTAAAAACATGGATTTTCGTGAATATTTCTGCAGCGTTGATTTCGTTTTGCCCTTTGTTGACTCAAGAGTATTTTGCAGACTATGCGCCAGTATGGTAATGCCCCGAATCCCGATGGTTCTGGTCGAACTAAATCGAGTAGGTATTCATGCGTGGAAATGACTAAGGCCCGGAAAAGAATTATTTGTAACCATTTTGTGTGGCAAGAATCATCTGTGCAACTTTTAAAAATGGCATTCGACCGTATTAGACATTTGCCAGGCGCGGATCCCGGAAAGCTGCATTTGCTGAACGGTGGAGCGTCATCCGCTAATAGTGACTGCAGCGAAGTGGAAGAGGAGAGATCACTGCATGAGTTCGGATTCAAATCACCGCAGTGCGGTCATTATCATTTTGTTGGTGCTCGCAAATCTCATCAACGTTAAGCAGACACCAGATTTCGGACCCATCAGATTTCGGTCGATAACTTAGCACAGGCATTTTTCCATTACGATACGAAAGTTGCATATTTCGTCAAGTATTTTCAAGTTTGCCACCGCGAAGTCAGTTCAAGCCATGGGCGTCGGAAGGGGACAGTGGGGCCAAACACCAATGGCTTTTGAAATTTGATATATTGCTATTAACTTTGCAGTAGAAATTTTTTTGTAGTTTCGGAGATGGCAAAATGAAATTTCACCACTGTTACCCCACCACACTGGAAAAAATCCTTCCGATGCGCATGTCCGAAGCTGGTAGGTTCATTTAACATAAAAAGAAAGCAGGTATATTGGTGAATCGTAGGCGGCGCTTCTGCGGGCTGTAACTTTCGCGGATGTTCGACAAGCGGATTAATATTTCCGCATTTTTAATGGGGAAACTAATTCACACAGGCATCTGAAAGTGACATTAAATATTGCAGAACCGCGGCCAATGGAACCAGGTTATCCAGACAGAGGCCCTGGACCAGAGCGTGGACTACCTATGGAAAGAGGCCGATCGTCGATGGATCGAGGTAGAGGATCCATGGAACGAGGAAGAGGTTCTGTGGAACGAGGAAGAGGATCCATGGAAAGGGGTCGGGGGTCCATGGATAGAGGCATGTCTCCAAGAGAGAACATGATCGACCGTGGTGGGAGACCGCTCTTGGATCGTCCTGGTCCACCAATTGATCACCCAGGGCCACCTCGGATGGATAGACAAGGCCCTCCCATGGACCATGGCGGAATGCCCTCTCGTGGCGGTCCCGCTGCCGACCGTGTGCCTCACGGCGATCCTAGAAATAGAGGACGAGGTCCACCGGTACCGGAAGAAGCGTCTGCAGATCCTGCAGTCGAGCAAGACCAAGAGAAGGTAATTTGCCTCCAATTTTCGTTTTATTTTCAACGTAGGTGAACCAAAGTTACAAAATTTGATCATCCTGGCATTGCATGCTTTTGCGACTCTTTCATCAAGTCTCTAGCGTAACAGGACGTTTGCGCAGCCTTGACTTCAAAATGCTGTTTGTTTTTATTTTGCGGAATCCATTCAACTCATACGGTTTTATCATTGCACGGGATATTCGTTGTGGCTTTGGGGACGATCTGCTGAATGACCGCCCGTGATAGGTGATATAGTAAAGCAGGTTTTTTTTTAAGGAAAATGTTAGGCACCCGGTATGGACCTGTAGGGACCCGATATCTCTGATTCTAGGGACCCGATTATAATTTTCCCTAAAACCTTGAAAAAACTATATAAAGAGATGTCATGCGCATCTTTGCGGCCCGAAGTTATCAATGCTTGTTGTAATTTTGAGTTTCAGACGAGGCATTTCATGCAAAAGCTTTACCGTGTTATTGTCTATTCAGAATAGACAAGGCCCAAGATTCATGCTTTTCATTGTTTTCCTTCACCAGGCCGCTTTGATCATGCAAGTCCTGCAGTTGACGCCAGAACAGATCAGCATGTTGCCTGACGAACAGCGCCAGAGCATACTGGCTCTCAAAGATCAGCTGCAGAGCGGGCGGCCGTGAAGATCATGACGGGAAGGGTGGTCAAGAAACTGTTGCTTCAAGTTGGTTCGCTGCTGCTTGCATACCGAGCTTCCCTGCAGAGCGGCTCGTTTTGAAGTCGCTTCTTTCATCATGTGCGATTTTCGTTGTTGCCTCTGGTGGAAGGCCGCTGAATTGGCTGAACATGTATGGCTATTAGTTTTCATCACCTGGATGTGGCCGACCTCCAGCTATGCGGGGTGTGATGCTGCTTACTGAAAGTAGTGCAAATGCATTGCGTAACACTGAACAGTTGTTCGAGGTCACAACCTTTGCTCTTTTCATTAAAAATCGACCTGCACTCTCAACTGATTAGCTTTGAGGCAGACGCTGTTGAAAATGCCATTTGATTAATTGAATGAATTTTTTAAGAAACTTCCTTTGTTGTTGCGAACCTCGCATTAAATCGACTCAGTCATCAAACCTTGTTCGGAGTCTTTGTTCTTTCGTGCAGAGTAAAAATAACACTGTCAAGTAGTTGTTCTATAATTGTTTCAAGCATATTGCTTATTAAAAAAACTCCTTTCATCCCTAACGACTCTTTCACTGTCCATTACGTAACTCTATGTATACTATTCGGTTGTAAATGTTCCAAACAGCGTTATTTTCCCGGTTACCAGATGTTCTCCGTAAACTTGTGGTCTATTTAATGCCGATGGGATTTCTATCTGAAGAAACCTTTCTCTATAAGAAGGTGCGTAATGAAGTGTAACAACTATTGTATGTGGTTTCTGGAGATTTTCAGCAACTATACAGTGGAACCTCGACAAAGAATCACCAACTGGACGACACTCAACGCTCGGGTTCGCAGTTTTAATCAAGCTTGTACTCTGTGGTCGCAAAATCGAGACAGTAGGAATTTGTTACATCACGTTCGCACTTGTTGCGCACGCACGCACGCACGTATAAACCCTGTATATATAGGTCAACGTATGCCGAGGTTTGGTCGCGTAACGCGTTGGTGGATCAAAAAGTAATGCATTAACTCACGAAAGTGTTCAGAACTGCGTTAAATTGGTCGCATTATCAGGGTAGTCTTCACGCTGCGTTCCACTACGAATTATCCTTGGCTGTATCTCGTAAGTAGTTTCAGGCTGCCTAAAGCTGGTGGTAATCGTTAACATAACCCAAAACTTAGTATTTTAAACGAAATCTCAGATTTTTTATTTCTTTGGGCAGGACCCAACTGCTCCGCTTCATGTACCTAGCCTCTTGCCAGAACCTGTTTGAAGCATGACATTGACTTGATTCACGCATTAGCCAGTTGTTTAGGGTTGGGGGGTCAAAATACATTTTAAGGGAGCAAGATTTGTGTTTTTAGTGTGTTTGAAACATTTTTGAGCACAGCAAACTTTGGGGAGAACTGTCCTGGAATACCTCCCGTGGCTGCAGGTCAAAAATGTTTCAGAGCCTGTGACTTCACGCAGTAGAGAGCTTGTCAGTGCGCTTTGATCTATGGTGAATATTTATCAGGTTAGCCGCGTTATTCTGCACTTCGCAATACTGCAACGTCTCCCGTACCTACGTGGAAAATATTTCGGCCATGCTTTGCTTTATTGCCGTTCTAAAACAGCGCGGCGCATTTTTGTGAACGCAGACGAATTACGTCCTTATCTTTGTTTGCTGAGCGACGTTTTGCTCTACGTCCGATGCCAAATTGCATGTGGTGAGTTACTCGTGAAATATTAGAATAAGACGGTCATTTTTATGTTTGGTCTGACATTGCTTGAAGCTAGACCCTCTGCCGAAAGACTTCCAGTTCACTGTAAATGCGTCAAATCTGCTCTTTTTGTGTGGAATTTTTTCGCAGGTCAATACCTTATATTGGCCAGCAATTTAGAAGGGTATACAGACGACACCTTTACTATATTGGATTAAGTTCGATTTATCTAGTGTCGGTAAAGCGCAAGGATTGCCGCACGAAAGACTGCATCCAAGCGATCACAACATCTCTTGCATCATGACTACAGGAGCAAAAACACTTCACGCGAAACATCTAATGCCAATAAAACCTTTGGAAACATTGGAACGTTGAAAAATTTAACCAAAAATACGTGCTGTCTTTTTGCAAAACTTGTAGCTACTTTTAACGCAATGTCTTTAAGGGTGCCGGTATTGATCGTGCTCACACACTCGATATGCAAAAGGTTTAGCTTTGGTGTGCACTACCCTTTTCATCATAAATTAAACAAACGGGTAAAATTATGTTTTCCCATTCATTCTTTTTACCTTAACGATAGACTTAAACGTACGCATTGTCTCGTTGCAGCTGATGCGCTGAAAACTTGAACAGAGTGTTATTCAACACACCACAAAACATGCTCTTGAGCTTTTCATGGACCATCAGTCTCGCAGAAGTGATCGCAGCTGGTCTGTTACGAAGTCATTGCTTAAATTAAAAATCTTCTCGACATCGTTTGGGAGTGTATCGTGCAAGACTTTCGCGATCTGCAGAACGAAGCTGTTCCTGCAAATGTGTGGAAAAATATTCAAAATCATGTGTTTTTGAAACATTTTATATTTCTCAGGACAATTGCTTGAAGAAAAGATATCCCATAAGGATAAAATTTTCTTGCATATTATCAGGACCCATCTGACATTTTCGAGGGGGGAAAATGATTGTAACTTCTTTTGGAACCTAACAGTTAGACAACCACATGCTTTTTCGGGGAGAGAGTAATTTCCTAGTTGCGGATCTGCGTATTATAAAATAGTACAAAATCTCTTAAGGTAAACTCAAATGTTAGTAGAAATGCTACACTTCATGTTTTAACCAGAACCAGAATTTACACCATTTTTACAAAAACATTTTGCTCATTTTTCTGAAAAGTGTGTTGCTTTGTTTGGTTGGTTGACCCATTCTGCAGTATATTTAATTCCATATTTTCAGCAAATGAGTAAGCCTACATCACTTCTTGCTGTTTGCCANCATGAGCAGTATGCAAAAAATTGCTCTTTTTGGTTCGCTGTGTTTCTTTTGAGTTTTTCAAAAGGTTTATTTGGAAAAAGTGTGACAAATACCTCACGTTTTGTCTGCCATTGTACAGTGTATTGTCCTAGGCCCGATGGCTGGTTTTAAGGTTTGGGGGATAAAATACATTTTTAGGGGCAAGATTTTTTTATGAAACAAACACAACAAAATTTGGGGGAACGAAAAATATTGGGGGCACTGCCCGCGAATGCTCCCGCGTGGCTACGGGCCTGTATTGTCATCGGGTTTGTCTTCATTTTAGTCAAAGAACACCGTCTTTCAGTAACGTCAGTTGTTGTATGCAGGCTGTGAAGCATAGTTGTTGGGAAATAATTACTACTTTGTTTTTGTGAGAACTAAATTGCAAAACTGTATTCTAATTAAACACGCGAGGACATACGAAGAAAGTTTTCAGTAGATTGAGAAACGTCAAGCCAAGAAGTTTCTAAGCCAGTGTTACTTTAAAAACCGTCAGTCATTCTTGAAAGTTCACAAATTATAATCATTCCATCAACAGTGGCGTAACTAGAGGTTTCAACCAGGGGAGAAAACTTTGCTGAAGGGGCCCCATTAGCCAACACTCAGAAAAAAAAACTTGAGAAACGATAGTGAATCCGGATGTGGATGGCTATACTTAAATACAAATAACCTCGGAAAATACTCCAAAAAATTTCGACAAATGCAAAAGGAACAACGTACTTAAATAGAAGCTAAGTTGGGATTTTGCATTTAGCTTGCCAGAGGCTGTTCGCACCTTTGAACCTGTCTGGTATGTTACTGTCAATCAACAGAGATCAAAGCTAAACTCAAACATTGAAAATGGCTTTACTTGATTAAAACATGTTTTTGGGACAATATATTTCCAATAGGCCTACTTAAGAACGCTGTTCACCTATTCATGCAGAGAGTAACATGGAAAAAAGTAGCCTACATAATTTAGCCGCGGATTGGTTTAGGCGAAAAGATTCAAAATGTCTGTTGCAATAAGGGCTTTGATTGACGTAACTTTGCGTAGATAATTATCTGGTATACTAAACAAAATTTTTTTTGAGTTGTTTAAGATCTGTGAATTGATTTTGAATGTTTCGAGGCTGCTGAATTCAAAAATGAATCCAGTTTCTATAACGTCAAGATTTTTTGCAACATCACACTTTTTGTTCAAAATGGCAAAAATGCTATCAAAACACTGTAATTACCCTTTTAAATAATTGCTACAGCAAGGAAAGTATTGTAACACTTTTACGCCATGCCACGTTCCAGAACGTGCAGAGGTTTTACGCAGATCGCTACACCACGTTCCGGAACGTCGCACAGTTCTTTGCGCAGATCGTCAAGCCACGTTCCAGAACGTCTAACCGTACATGGCGGTCGTGCGCTGCAGACAATCGTGGCGATCAACGTGACTCGATGCGCCAGACATTGTCGCGTTGAGTGTTAACTAGTTATTCCTCTCAACACTGACAAAACCTGTTTCATCACTTAGGTTACAAATGGCTTCAATGAAAAGAAAATACTCCAACAATCTTGATGTATTTTGCTACATTTGTGGAAGCTTTACACCAACAGCACAAAGAAAGTCCATCAACGACTTTGTGTAAAGAGCCAATTCGGTGATTTTAAAATTAAGCTTAGGAATCAAGATAAAGTATCGGTTACACATAAAGTCTGTACAAGCTGTGTGGAAACTTTGAGATCATGGCCCCATGGAAAAGATAAGCACCTTCCTTTTGGCATTCCGAACAAATAGACCATGTTGCATATCGTCACTTCTGAATGGTAAATGTGTAAGACTTCAATAAGCAAAATAAAGATCTACTCCAATATCCAAACTTCAATTCAGCTTTAAGGCCTGTTCCTGATTTTGTGGATGCACCCAAGCCTGTATTCAACTGCCTTCCCGGTCTTGACGAAGATGATACACTCAGATATTCTTCAACTTCAACAGACGATGACATGTCTGTCGAACGTTTTAGCAAAAGTTGTTGGCTATTGCCTCCCTTTTTATTTGACCAGGCTGAAATAAATGACTTAATTCGTGATTTGAATCTACCCACACAATTATCTGAGCTGCCGGCATCAAGATTACAAGAAAAAGGACCAGCTTCATCCTGAAACCAATATCACATTTCATCGAAACCGACAGCAAATTTTTTTTCAGTTTTTAACTTCCAGTTATGATCTGGTGTATTTCCATGATCTAAAATCCTTCTTAGAGGCAATGGGTTTGACACAGTACAAAGATGAAGAATGGAGACTTCATAGATAATTCGAAACGAAGTCTTAACTGAATGTCCAATAGGCATGGATCCATGCTTATATGGCAATAAATATGGATCTGTACCTATTGACATGCAGTGAAGTTTAAAGAAGAACTTGATACCTCAAGATGGTTCTGCAAATGCTTTTCATCTGTTGTACACAATTTGTTTGGAAAACTAAATCATCTAAATACCAAGATTTGGTCAAAGAGTTGGTGGCAAGTTACCACATGTTGGGATGCAATATGAGCATCAAGCTGCATTATTTGAAATCTCATTTAGACAAATTTCCAGGTAACTTGGGTGATGTCAGTGAAAAGCAAGGTGAGCGTACGGCATTCATCAGGACTTTAAAATTATGATGGATCGTTATCAAGGATGAAGGGACACGCACATGATTACAAACTATTGCTGGAGCCTAAACCCCAGTAAATCACATGACAAAAAATCACTGAAACCATTTTTTTTAAAGTGGTTTAGGGACCCGATTCGGGTCCCTAGAATTGAAAATTGGGTCCCTAGAATCAGAGAAAATTACCATCAGGTCCCTAGTATCAGAGAAAATCGGGCCCTTCAGGTCCATACCGGGTCTTTAATATTTTCCTTAAAAAAACTGCTGAAACACAAATCTCTAGGTTCTTAATTGTAAATCATCATTTAACTACTCAAAATGGCTTTCTGAACACCATCCTGTTATGGTTTGAAAAACTATAGATGTACACAGCTTTAGGAGCAGGCAAATTTTTGGTGATGCGAAGGATTTTTGCCCGAAATTTCCCAAACTTGCCCAAAAAGTTTTGTGGGACATTGCCTACAAACTTTCTCCACAGCAATCAAAGATCATGAAGACCTTTTTTTGGAGTGACTTCCAAAAAGGTCTTTATGTGTTTTCTGGACATGTTGGGTTCCATTTTTTTGAAATCAAACAACGTTGGGCGCCATTTTTGCCCAAATTTTCAGCGATTTTGCCCAGATTTTTGACAAATCAAAACTTTTGGGGGTGCACTTGCACCCCCAAATACTATCCCACTTGTAACTTGAATGTGTGTTATTTTCTCTAGTGTGACATTTTATCTATCCATTTGTACTCAAATTGTAGCCATATAATGACAAAGGAATGAATTTGAATACGCACTGGATCTATTTCAAAGCATCTACTTTACTCTTAAGTAAACAATTTTGTAAAACCACTGGTATGCTGTTGCACAAAATTGTGACGTGATAGACAAAAACCCGACATCAGATATGAAATCAGCACCCTGAAAGTAGTCTAAATTAGTTGAAACAGTTGAAACAACTAAATGTGTGTATACCTGTGTCTGTATTTATATCATGTCATTTCAGGTTAGATAAAACAATATTTGCCCTTTCCAGAAAAGTGGTGAAAAAGGGCGCGACGAAGTGATCCTATAGTTGGGGTGACATCCTGCATCATTTGCAGTAACTAACGTGTTGTGAATTCACACGTCAGTTGTGTCTCTAAAAAACAGGATTTTACAATTTGCACTAAAATTGAGGTGCTTATTTAGAACATTTTTGACAGTAAGAGTGTAGGACATTAGCAGCAAGAGTGTAGGAATCAAAAGACTCCTACAAAATACGAGACAACAGTTTTCCGGAACATCGCATAAATCCAGAAGAGCTGCGCTCTTGAAAAGCCCAGGAGCAGCTTTTCCTTTGCCTTCACTTCTTCAAATTGCCGGTAGGATATGCTGTTTTGTGTTTAGACCTGTTCGCCCATTCTCTTTCCTTTCTGGTGACAACTTAGTATTACAGACACATGTTCTTGAAAACGTGTAGTAAATTTTAAATGGCAGCTCCTAACCAAAACAAGAACCACTGGAATGTGTTAACAGTATGTCGTACTAAAAATTGTTAAACAGCAATTGGATAACTTTTGAAAGATTACTTTTAACATATCAAAAAGTACTATTCTATTTTGTGCTAAATGTTGGTCCGAAGAGGTCAAAGCCTTTAACTTAAAGGCAATACTTTTCATGATAAAGTTTAATACCTGTAGAAATATTGGCAAGGTTTTTGACTTTTCATGCCAATTATGCTGCTTTTTCTCTGCGATAACGGTATGCTGGGCAGGATGCATGACTAAACTTACCTTGTGCAGAATTGAATAGTTTCATTGTACTTCCTTTTTAAGTAGGAAGCAAGGCCCTCTCTCAGGCTTTGTCCACCGTGATGATGTGACAAACCTGTAAAATTTTGAACTGTGTCGACAGCAATGCAATCCTTTGCGGAATAACTATAAATACAGAACAAGGGTGGAAACTTCAGACTATGGTGTAGAGAAAAAGAGCCGTAGCTATAATCAGTCCCGTCGCCACTGGGGGGGGGACTTTGG
>JGI24159J19872_10010016_pt1 | contig 12430 bp, 7 predicted proteins | sample Ectturendosymbi4_FD_19872 | JGI IMG/M metagenome (IMG submission 19872)
TCAACCAAGGATGTTGATCTAGAAAAATAAACTTTGTGTATAGCAGATTAGATATGGCAGCCATGAGTACACATTTCAAATATTACAAGGTTTACCGTTTGAAATTGGCTAAGCAACGTCTACAGCATAAAAATTTTGCACTTTTGCAGTAGTAAATTTTAGTGCATGGTAGGCGTGTACAGGTTTTCGAGCAGATTTAAAAGTGTGTACCAATACAAAAAAGGTTGACAACCACTGCTTTGCTGTACTGTATGTCTATGCATGAATAACATGATGTTGCGGAACACTGCAGTTTCGTGTATTCCGCACTCCACCAGTCACGATGTGCAATGGCCCTTGAGTGTGAAAATTGCTTCCTATAGCAACAGCAGAGTTGTCGTACCATTTGCACATGAAAACCTCTCCGTAGCAGCTGTAATCGAAAGTACCACGCTCCTGCTTGAGGCTCTTTCAGTCAGACATCGCATTTACTGCTCCCACAGTTCAGTTATCTCGAACAGTTCCTGTTGCTGCGGTTTCGTGATTTCTAAAGCCTGCTAAAAGTGAAAATCTGGTGAAAGGGTTGTCATAAAATGCGTGCTTGGATGGAATAGTGGTTTGAACCACCAGATTTACAAGGTCATTGAACACACGTTGTCCTAGACTAGATCTATCGGATGTTTCACGACATCTGCCTATTTCCCTTTAGATATTTGCAAATGATAGGATACCCGTCAATTCCGCACAATCGCCATTTTTCATAACCGTAACGGATTGGCTTCCCAGAAATGAAAAATGTAGCGCTGTGACAGCCACAATGCGGATTTATCCATGAACTCACCGATGCTCAACGTTGAGTGAAAAATTCCTGAACCAAATTTGGATCAAATTTTCATTCAAGCATTTGTAGAGAGGAGCCTCTTTGCCACCTTCTTGCCTTATCAAGAGGTTGTCTTAACTGCAACTTGGAAATAAATTTTTATTAAGGCAATCTGCTCCCGTTCATTTTTTCAGATATATTTTTGGCTCCAAGATCTTGATTTTTCCAGAAATCGTGTCTCTCTTTGACAAGGAATTGTGTATTGAAGGAAGGAGAATTCCTAAGAACTGCGCCATTTCCTCTTCCGAAACACTCCATTCAGAAATCTGCATAGAAATCTGTTCTGCTACATATCGAAGCTTGTCTTAAGGTAAATATTTCAAGCCACATTTTTAAGTGAGAGAGTCCGAGCAATTCGCGGTGCTTATCTGCTAAATTCTCCTGTTCCGAAAACGGAATCGCTTCGTCAAAGAATAAGTTTTCTCCATTTTTGAAACTTCGTTGTTCTACACTTTGTTAATGATGAGGGTTGATCGTCATCATCGAAGTCAAGACTAATCTCGTATTTCACCTTTAATTCTCCTTCGGGATCGAATGCCACTGCAATATTGTCTGACACATCTTCGGTATCACACTCCTGGCCAGCTTGAACTGTCAACTGTGGCAACAGGTGGCAGTATGGTGGCGTTTCTAGGATTTCTCATACTCCGCAACACTGCTGTTGCGAACACAGATTGTAACATGAGTAGAACGTCTGGACGTAGGCTACTTTTAGAATAGTTTTGAATCCATAACAGTTGCATGGGATAAAGCTAATTGTTCAGATTTGACAAAAAGTAATTCTGGTTTTTGTATTCGCACAAACAGTCACAATTGGCGAGCAGAGGATCATTCCGGAGTCGGATTTTGTTCAAAGTATATTCGACTACTCTAGACCAAATGCCTTCCGACTACGCAGACCTGGCAGCGGTAGCAGTGTTTAAAGATTTGTTCAAAATATGTAGGAATAACATGCTCACTTGCTTGTCGCTGCAAGAAGGACACTAAGAACACCGAAATTGTTAAAATGTATCAACAAAGCACAGCCGGAGTGGAGCCGCAGCCATGTTATAAAAAAACTCAGCACCGGAGCCGGAGCTGCAGCCATTTCATTTTTGCAAGAGCTCTGCAGCCCTTCTATTCAGCACTAACCTCAAAAAAGATATCACCAATGAATCCCATATTTCCACAGCCTAAATTGAATATCCTAAAAAAGTTGTCTAAATTCTTCTGAAAATATTCATGTACATAATTAATTCATTTCTGAAGGCAGAAATCNCCTTCCCNGTAAATTTTCAGTTTGTGCCTGCAAGAACAGAACCAATCAAGCGCTCGTATCCATGTCAAATTCTNCANATATTTAAAAGTCTGCGTCTGATGGTGAATGCGCATCTGTAGTGATACAAACATTGCTCGGTTTAGTATCACTGTCGCTAAATGTTTTGTGGATATTCTGATAAACTGTCAATGCGCATCAAATCGATTTCGAATCCCCAAGTGCGACCCTTAGCGGAAGCTTTCGATGTTAAGGAATATGTTTCAGAAAACGTCGGTTTGCAAACGAAATGTTGCATTTCTCAGTGCTGAAATTTCCTTTGACATTAACCAGTACAGTTTAACTGGAAATGATGATTAAGGAGGTAGTGATGACGAGAATAGTGCAATTTTCCAAGTAATTCGTTCTAACAGAAGCGCATTGCTGAAATCAGTTTTAGCTTAAACTCTGAAATGCTAAAACTATTGGCTTCAAAGCACATTTTTAGATGAACATGTGTCGAAAAGTGGTTAAAGATCACCATGGAAATTACCTTTAATTTATTGTAGTATTTTTCATATTTGTCAACCCCACTGATGTGAACGTTTTTTTTCCTAAAGTTGATTTACGGCAATCATTTAGGTTGCAAGGAAAATTTGAAAGGAAAATCATGAACACAGCGTCAAATCCACGCAATCAAAATTTTCCTAATTAATGTCGTTCAAGAAAATATAGATTTACTCCTTAGTAAAGGAATGACCTCAGTAAAAAAGACATTGGACATAAAGCATCTGATTGCGGTGTGACGTAAAGAAGGAAAGGAACCGGTTGTGGTCATAATTGATCACGTAGGCAATGCGTTTACATTGTAAACTAACACCACAAAACTATCCGCTGTCGCAAACAAGCAACGGTGGGCTCGCTTGAGTGCTTTAGGTACGAACGTACAAAGCACAAGTAAGGGTCATTGCTTGCAAGCAGAATAGAGCTGAAATTGGTTGATACATGTTTGATTTGGAATAGGTCACAGCGCCAATCAGTGCTTCCATGGTGTCACACAGAAACAAGAAGATCAATTTGATGATCCTTTCTGTGTGAAATGATGCTTTCGCATAGAAAGCGTTAAAGCCTAATTCGCCTAGAGCAGGGGTGACCAACCTTTTAATTTCATGTGCCAATTTTTTTCACGCTTAATTCAGATGCGCCACACAAACCTTCACTTCTTTTCAGTCCTGTAAAACGTGTGGTAATATGGACATATTTTGAAGTTATCTTAACATGTATTTATTTGAAAAATATATGTTTATCTTATACAACAAAGATATAAACAAGCATTACCCAATTTATTTAATGATGATGACAGATGTAGAAGTTGTAGAGGAAAAGATCTCACACAACACTTTTTAAATTTCATTGATAATTTTACTTCAAAAAGTTCTGATAGTAATATACGAACACAATTAGCAGTTTTTAAGGAAACAATTTTATACACAGACAAAATGAAAATATGACTTCAATGTGACTTTTGTTTCCGCTTTGCTTTCACCAGACCAGTGATATTAGGAGTTAAATTCGTAACTGAAAGCAACAGCCAATTCTTTAAGCTGGAATCGGACCGTCGCGATCTCAGTTTGTTTGTGATTATTTTCATGAACGAAAATGACTGCTCGCATCTGTACGTAGCTCCGAAGAGACAGGCATTACTCTGGGCAAATGCTCTCATTTTTGGAAGATGTTCTCATGATAATGATCGCCAAAAACCAATCATTTCCGATGCACTTGGCAAAGAGGAAAGTTCACCAAACTTCATTTTCAATAGTGAATTTGCTTTTAGTGCAATAAGTTCCATTTCCATATTACTAGGCATCTTAGAATGTTATGCTAAGTGAAAATGGATTTATAAATGCAAGCAGGCGGTCTTCTTCAGAAAAATCACTGCAACGACAATCAAAGACCTCTTGTAGTAATTTGATTTTTTCAATATATTGTGGAAAGTTCACAATATTTTCAACACATTCACCCTGTTGTTTTTGAATTCCTAAAATTCCTTTTTTTAATTGAGAAATAAACACTTTCAACTTCATCTTGAATGCATCAATGCACTCAGTGGCGTACGCAGAAAATTTTCGTGGGGGGTTTCATACAATGGCATATGGTAGTCATTTGTATTTGGTGTGCGCTGTTTGTGATGTTCATAATTTGACGTCATATTCATGTTTCCAAACCAACGTTTTGGCGAAGTTTGTTGACATAATATGCATATTCTTCTACACGTANTCCCCTTATTCTATGTGTCATTGCACTGATTATAAACTATCAGCGCTCTAAGTTAGGATATCGGAGGAAAATAAACTCCACGTTACGACACAGCACTTAATCACTGCAAAAATACCGGGCTGCATGTTAAAACAGGGGAGTAAAACACACTCATCACTGGGTCAGAACAATTTACAACTGCAAAATGAGGCTGCGCTTTTCTTGTTGAATACGAGCAGTCGAGTATAGAAAAAGTGCGGCTGGACTGGCTGGCGTACCTCGCCGGTTTGCAAAATCGAATCTTGCTAAACCACACAAGAATTACGAATGCGCCTTACACAAGAACACTTTAAATGTTTTTTTATGTATAGAAGTCCAGCAAAATCTTAGTTTTCCTTTTTCCCTGCTGAAACATTATCAAATGCCTGAATGCTTCTATGTTAACAACTCCTGTTTTTGAGCTCGTGCAACAGTTCTATCATGCTACAGAAACTGCTGGTAACTTAGCCAATGCGGTCAGCGCTTGCGCTGATCAGCCACAGCAGACAAAATAAGATAATTGTTTCGGATAAAGTCAATTACCGCGGAACACAATCTTAAACATGCGTCGTAGACGAAAGGTCTGCAAAAAGCGGTGAGATGGTTTCTGGATGCAGACGATAACCCAGATTCCTACGAAAACCTATATTATTACTTTTTGGCTCATTTACAATGTTCCTTGAAATTTGCATGCAAATTTATTCCGTGGTGTTTGCATTACGTGGACAAACTAATAAGCAAAAAGCATGCGCAAGCAATCAATCTCCTTTGAGCAGGTAAAAAAATGTTTATTGAATATCATGCAAGCTCAAGGATTTTTTTCAACCGAACCGCCTTTGCGTGCGCCCTTGAATGTACTGGTATCATTTACTAAGCTAGGTATCAGCTAGTCTTTGCCCTACAGTTTCAAATTGAGGTAATGCACGTGGTTGATGGGATAACATCAACAAAAAATGCTAAATCTAACAACCACTTCTTATTTCACAAAAGGGCCCTTTCTTTGGGCAGCTCATCTTTCACTTTTGGAAAATCATGCACAATATTTTTCAGTTTCCAAAATCGTTTCAGAACTTTTCCTCTAGAAAGCAAAGTTGTCCTTGCTAGAAAGGACGTCCAAGAAAAAAAAATCACTAAAATTAATGAGTAGGAGTGGCTTACATTGTGGTCATCAAAAGGATGTAATGCGCCACTTCTAAGCATCCAATGCGCCACGTATGGCGCATGCGCCACAGGTTGGCCATCCTTGGCCTAGATGGTGGCATTATTGAACTAAAATGTTTCTTCAAAATTAACCTATTTTGCGTTAGTTAGATCCGCAAATTGGAAACAGAAATCAGCTCATTTTTGGTTCGGCAATTAATGCTTTTTGTCATGTTGACAATGTAGTTTCTGTCACCAAACCGTGACCTTTACAGTATAGTGGCTGTTCATTGACAATCTGACTTAAATTTCAGTCTTAATAATATCACTCTGATACAATATTCGCGTGTGAGATATCCTCGTATCAACTCTCGATTTGATATTATGATATCTACAGTAATAAGCAAGCTTAACTTGCCCATTAACAGAAAATTGTATGCGTTGTTAATATTTAGTTCCGTTCCCATATCTCAGTTTTTTCGTTGTCGTTTTTCTGAAGCATCCGATAGTGGGCCCACAAAAATTTTTCGTTAGAAATTGGCCAGAATCTGAAATAATAGTTGGAGAACTGCGTTGAACCAATACGGGAGTTCACCAAAAATCATTTCCTGACATAAAAAAGTTAAGTGAGACGATTTGGAGTCTGTCGGGATTATTTGATTTCTGGCAAGGACCGGAATATATATATATATTTCGTTTTTTTTCTGAAAGGAAGTTGGGCCGGGACCGAACTTCGGTTCATCCAAACAACACAATATGCGCCGGTTTAGTGCCACAAAACCCTAGAATTATCAAAACGTTGGTTTGGGATTGCACGCAAAATTTACCAGAAATCGTTATTTAACCATCATAGCAGAACAGTGGTTAGTTGGGTCATGAGTGGAATTTTGTAGACAACATTTATTTATTTTTGAGAAATTTCGTAATTTTTCTGTTCTTTTTATGTAATGCAAGAAGTCTGTTCATTTTTATTTCTTCTAGTTTAGCATAACAGTTGCAACGTCAGCCAAACAACTGGGGAATGATCGATATCATGCGCAATGTACTGAGAAAAATATAACAACAAAAACCAAGAGCGAGACAAGTTTGTTTATAAACAAATGCGCCAGTACAGGCTGAGAAACAAAAAGCAATTGCTCCATGACTTTGTTTCCATTTGAACAGATGAAGTTTTGAAATAAGGCAATAAACTGAAATATGTGCAGCAAATATTAGCAAGCATTAAGTTTTTGCAGATAAGCAGCAGCAATAAAACACTGTCTATTGTATAGATAAACAGGTTGTGCTTTTATTTGGAAAACTTTGGTTACTTCGAAACCCAACACCTTTTTCATATACAGCCTTTGTTCAAATCCACATGAAAAGATCCTTATGCATTAATCAAACCTAACTTTTGTGAAAAATTATATTGTATAGTAAAATATTTTGCGGTTGACACAAGTGCCAGTTATATTAAAATTTCTCACGTAACATTCAACTTTTAATTTACTTCCTCTACAGTGAAAAAGGAAGACAAGACGTCATAGCCATTCTAAACCTATCCCGCCAATAGAGTTCGTAAGCTTTTTCGAGTATGAAAAGACAACTCAGCAACATAGGGAAAGATGGTTTCGTGATCTTTAACATTGTCTGGCATACCTTTTTGTGTTGTTACGTTGGTTACTTAATTAGCCCGCTTCATAGCATTACCTCACTCGAGGCAGTACACCATTGTTCAGGCGAAGCCTATGTGACTGTCGTCACTTTATTCAATTCACGAAAAGGCTTTGGTTTTCAGTTTAATTTGGAGCACCTACTTGCGTTCGCGGTCCATTTTATCCAAATAGCATCCGGGTGATTTTGCAGTGAGTCCGACCTCATAATTGTGACTGTGAAACCCCATGAAAAGCTCCCGATGATGTTGCAGGAAAGAATGTATTTTCCTTCGCCAGTCCAAAAAACTTTCACGAAAAGGCTTGGAACAGTGGAAAAACTTCCATCATAAGCGACTGTTACGTTCTTCGTTGAGTTTACAGAGTTTTCTCCAGCATCGACACTGAAATATCCGCTGAGAACAGCTGTGAAAACATCAGAATAATTAAAAGGCCCGCATTGAAATATGACGGCATGAAAACTCTAAAGAAAATATTTTAGAGATTCTCAAGTGGTTTATGATTTGCCTGTTTCCGTTAAGTGCATGCTGAATCAATCATTTCAGCAAACACGTCTTTTAAAATGAATAGAAATTCAGCGTGCGCAATGAGTTGACTTATGTTTATTAGCGTAAACATTAGACAATTTCATGCAAATTTAAGTTGAAGCGCTGGGACAGAGAAAAAAACTGTTAAACAGGTTGTCTCGACGAACAACCCAGACAGTTTCATAATTTTCCATCCTTGTTTAAAGTTGATAGCCAAATTATTGGGCATATCATAGGGATACATTTTTGAAAGGGGTTGCAGTCTGCTGGATGATCAACACAGTTGTGCAGGAGTTGTGAGCCGCATCGGTATCTATCGTGGTTTGCCCAGTTCCGTAATGGCTGAGCATGACGGAGAAGGTGTAGACCTAACAGCTAAAATGAACCTCTGGGCTGGTTTTCATAACACTTTCGCATCCAAATAGACACATGTTTGCTCTGCAGCACTTGGCATTTTGGTGCCAAGAAAAAGCCAATTTTCTAACTTCTGTAAAAGACAGCCACATGAGAGGTCTTGCGCAGTGTGGTGGAGAAAGTCTCACATGTTGTGCAGATGGGCATGAATTCTCCTTATAGCTTTCGAATGGTTTCTAAACTCACCAACTTTGATACACTTGACAGAAAAAGTACGCCACGACGTATCGCATTGAAGCACTACCTCTGCACATGTCTCACTCAATATTTTGTCAGATTTTTCTTGATCCATATTTTCAAACTTCATTTAATTGTGTGCTTTTTAAAACACCATAAAACGTGTGTTCAGTTACCTCGACAAGTTCGATATCACGTAATTCTGCGCATTCTCAATCTTGAAACATTCTAAACAGAATTCGATCTAAATAAGAGTTCAGGGATGAACATGCGTGAATTTGTGTAAAATAGATTTCCTACTAAAACATTTGCTCACAGATTCGATAGATCCGCTTTGGCGGAAAGTGATTACTTGAACACAGATTAAGTCTTGAAAGCATGTCCCAATGAAATGATTCGTCGAAAGCATGCAGCACACCTAGATATTTAGTTGTCGTACAATTTTCAGCATTAGTGTATTTCAAAGGTGTATTACCAAGGATTCCAAAACAGCAAATATATATTTTTACTGTCAAGTTACTTCCTTGAGAGCTTCTCCAGGATGAAAGATTTTCTACGTTGTTATAACAATGTTTTATGTGAACACACTTATTACAACTCACTTGACTTTGTCCTCTGGCATCCATATCCTTTTAGAGATTTTCCTCTGTAAGAATGCCATGACATATCGCTATGCACAGCTACGTAGTCAAGTTTCTGGCTGTTGCTCTTTCGTGGCTCACCAGATCCAAACATGTTTTGTCCATCCGTTAGTGGGGTACCGTCAATCCACGTAAAAGTGCTAATGTTTCCATTTTTAGCGAATAAGCCCATCCAAAGCGGTCCTTAAAATTGTTTGGGTTATTGTTTTGCTTTCTTAAGCCTAATCAACATGTTAAAAAATATAATTTGCGTATTGGCAGTTTGCGCAGTCACAATAATGACAATCCCTTTATTATAACACCAACCAGTCACAGCAATATAGTTTGTGCATTTGCTACTTGCCTCAAAATATTTTGCAAAGCACTCACTTGTTATAACTCCAGACCTCTTGAGAAAGTTTTTTGTTTGATTATCTTTGATTGTGAAAAGAGTAGCATTTAGGTTTTCGCACAACCGCTTTGCTTGATGAAACTTCACTCTCTTTGTGTCGTTGAAATAGAACTCAACATTTCTAAAGTTTTTCCAATCACCTGCATCAAAACATGGTTCCCTCAGAAAAATTTGGTGTTTAGGTCGTTAGTGCAGTCTTACCTAAACACACAAGAAACATTGCAATAGACAATAAGCAGCCCCATGTTTGTCAGCATTGTGATAATAAATCACTTTACAACAGTTTAGTTGTTGGAGAAAAGGAAAAAAGTTACCTAGTGTGTATGCAAAACAGTTAACATGTTGGATGGAAAAGGTAATATAAAATAAAAATTATTTTTAAAGATGTCACTCAACAACTTCTGTGAAATAAATTGAGAAAACCATCTTTGAATAAAGAAGGAAAATTAAAGATCGGGAATTTATGGCCAGCATACGATCTAGTCTAGAGTTGCATTCAAATCAATTTTCACTGCTATACCACGGAATTTTTTCCAAAAACAAAATTCATTTGCCCTAGCTGGCTATTGCAACGTTTTGGGACCAGGTATTCACTGGCCCCGATTGCACATCTTGAAAAACAGCTCACCCAACCAAGCTTAACACGGTGATCCTGGTGTTTTTGTCGTCTTACTTTAAACTGTTGAAAAGCAACTGCAGATGTATCAGTGTGCAGATCCTATGACACCCGAGAAAGGTTTCATTTTACAAATTACTTTGAAGTTTCTCTGACATCACCATCTCATTGTGAAATCAACAGCACCGTAATTGATACATGGGTTGCGATTTAGCACTACAGTAGTGCGCAACTGTGAGGATTATTCAGTCAATTTCAATCAACCTTCTGCGACGCAAAATTATGAAACCAGCAAAAATCAAGTCAAATTCTGATTCCTTAACAAAAATTTTAGAAATGACGGACAAACAATAAAAACGCGCCCGGTTTGGGAACTTAAGATTTTTTGTTTATCGCGTTGCTTTTCGTTCATCGGTCGTAGTGATAATGTGATCACAAAGGTTAGGAAAATCTCACACTAATACAACTGCTTTGAAAGTTTATGGATGAATTGCCTTGATTCCTGGTGTGGTTTATAAACGTGCTTGTTGGGATTTGTATAAACCTCAATAAAATAGACTCTTTGTCCACATTTTAACCATTTGTGATGCAAATAAGCATGTATGAGCTAGGAACCACTAAACATACAATTTGCTAAATGCATTTAAGCTGAAAGTAACAAATGCAGTTGCCTTGTGTCATTGAAAAGCAAGGACTCAGAGTGTGTTGTAAATTAAACACTTACTTGTAGAAGCGGTGCTAGTGATCTGGTAAACGTTATTTGCCCACTGTCCACCTTTTCCATTTACTGCACACATTTTGCTAGGCCCGTATTTTCCGTACGTTAAACTGGCGTTGGCAGAACTTGCACACATTCCTCCATCCTGATAGAAAAAGTCAATTGTTTGAGTTATTTTCACTGGTGTCCAATCGCAAACATCAAGAGGACAATAAAATTGCGGTATGTTATTTCGCAGTTAGGAAAAAAATATTTTGTTGAAAGACTTTTGTCGATGCTTTTTCGATCTCCACAGCATATTTCGAAAGAGATAACCTGCACTGCAAAAACAGAATATCCTCTCCTCATCGCCGCGCGAGCACATTTTTCAATGGAATGAATTCGTTGCTGGTAAATTCCATCTAAATATTGATCCTTTGCCTCTAGTGTTGGAATCGAGCGTTTTTGAGTATCTTTCCAGCAGCCGATGCTTACGTAGACAAGTGGTGGTTGCCCTGTGAAGTTTCGCAAGTGAAATATTTATTTCAGTAAATATCTACAAAAATTGGGCGCAAACTTCCGTTTTTTTTTGCACTGGGACAGTGATCGGTAGATATTTACTGCACATCTCTGTTGGCATGCTGATGGGTAAAATGCAACAGAATATGAAGGTATTGCTATCATCCAGGGTGAAATTGAACAAATGACATGGCTGTTTAACTACAAAAGAAACTATGAAGTTTGCTTAGAAAATTGCAAATATTGAATAAAATCCGGTGTGTCACAATAATAACAGCTTTTATAATGTGAAAAATCTGCGATTGTATTTGCATGCTGTAGAAACGGCTTTGTAAGCTTTTGTAAAAATAGGAAAGATTGTGTGGAATATTTGGCAATTTGTTCTTCCAACTTGTTTATGAAAACACTCAGGAAGTAGGCGTCATAACGTTCATAGCGACTTCGAAAAATGTTAATCTATTTCCCCAAAATAAGAAAATATATCATAAACTCATGCTCCACTTGCAAAACGCAAATTTGGATTCATAACGGTGAAACCGTTTGTGCACGTATGGGTAAGACTATATGAAACTGCATTGTCAAATAAAAGATATGTTTGTTCGCGTAGGGTTATGTATTCAGGCTGTGAAGTTGTNGATGAATTCGGAGTTATTTCAACAAAAAAGCTGTTGCCGCTTCAAATGCGAGTCATACATCCATGTTTCAAAATTCAGCACCAATATTTTTGATCTGGTGTTACAAAATCGCATCGATTTCTAATATTTAACAGATTTATAACGAAGCAAAAAGTAGAGGTTTGAGTGAATAGTGTGATCTGTAACAGCGTGATCACGCAGGGGGCGTTGTCCTTGTGTTTATTGCTACAAGAGCACGTCTGCGAGCGCCGTTCAAATGCAGCTTATGATTAGATTGCAGTACAGGAATTTAGCATTTTTTTGAAAAATGAGATATCCCTCAACCCTATCTGTTTTCAAAGCTAATCTGGTCTGGAGCGGTTGTTTACGATGGAACAGGACTTTTCGGTCTGGTCGTTTCGGTCTTGGGACATTTCGGTCAAAACATTTCTGTACATAATTAACTTACTACATTCGTTTATTAAAAAAACTACAAACATAATCCTTTATCCCACAGCTAATCAGCATCAACATATNATTTTCATTATCATCAGCAAGCAAATTAAATCATTATCGACATTCCAAATTAACTACGAATTCTTCAAAGTCATAGTTACAATTCAGATTTAATCGCAATCATGACTCTTCAAAGGG
>JGI24159J19872_10010017_pt1 | contig 12428 bp, 9 predicted proteins | sample Ectturendosymbi4_FD_19872 | JGI IMG/M metagenome (IMG submission 19872)
TTACCAGTAATCACCCTGTATTCGTGTCTTTTGCTAATTATGTAAATGTGTTAGATGTTTTTTCTTTTCATTAATAAATTTTATCTCAAAATTCTGACCAGTTAGTCGAAAAATAGAGCGCCACCCTCTAATTGAACGCCACTATAAAGGAAGGGTTGAAAAATAGAGCGCCATGGCTGTGAAATAGAGGTTTTACGATATATTAAAAACAACGCTGGGCATTGGCCTGATCCTTGAGCAATTCCGTGACTAAGACTGGTTGTGCAAGATTTACTGTGATTGACTCATACATTCTGTTTCCTATTTGATAAATAACTTGCAAAAAATTTATTAGTGGCACCCCGTATGCCACAGTGATGAAGCTCAGGCCCTCAACCAGGGGTGAGGGCAACCGGGCAATTGCCCTCCCCGAAATTTTCAAAACGATTATGAAAGCCGCAATAGGTTTTTAGTTGTTAGACAACAAGTTACAAACATTTTTGCGCGTCCCCCCACAAAATTTCATCTGGCTGCGGCCCTGATGAAGCTTATTAAGCAAGATGTGTTGATCAACAGTATTAAAGGCTTGTTTTAGAGCAAGGAAAATCGCACAAGTATGGAGATTATTTGCTAATCTGGGTTAAAGGAAGATCGTACAATTTTACGAGTGCCAAAGACGTTGACTAAGTCCATGCTGTCCCGGACAAAGTACCTCGTTTTTCACTAAAAAGCTGTTTAAGTTGGGGTAAATTAATTTTTCAAAGATCTTTAGAAAAGTTGATTAAGGTCTATAATTTGAAGGATTGTTTCTATTGCCAGATTTGTATAAAGGAATTACTTTGTTCAATTTTAGCTGGTTTGGCAAAACTCTGATCGAAATGCAATAATTGCAGATGTTGGCCAGATTTGCTGAAATGATATATAGTAACTTAGTTTTATCAATGAGACTGAAATTTCATAAAGGTTATTAGATTTTGATGTTAAGATCATTTATTTTAGAGATAATGTCATCAGATAAACCACGTGTCAAAAATAAGGAGTCTTCAACAAATGGCTCGATTTGATCTCCACAACTGATAAAAGGAGTGGTCATTGATGCTAAGCTGAGTCGCTTGTTGACGAAATAGTTATTGAAAATATTAGAATGTAGTTACCGAAATAACCGGTGATTTTAAGTGGAAATGGTATCATTTTTGCGTTTCTTTTGAATTTCTTTGATTATTTTCCAAGTTTTTGCCTGGTTGTGTCTGTCTTGCTTGAGCTGGTTTTCATTATTTATAACTTTGCTTTTTCTGTGATAAGCGTCAAATTTTTTATACATTGTGTAATTGGAAAGTTGCACAGCACTGGAATTGCATTTCAAGAGCTTTATGTACATTTTCTGAAAAGCCTAATGATAAATATAACGGCTAATGCAAAACAGTAAGGTTTATAGTGCAGACGTTTCAGCAATAACTGTTGTCTTTATCGTGAAAATAGTTTCACCGTATTGATGATATTAATGTTGCAAACTGAAACTTGTGTTTTATGTCACTTGCTTTTCTTATGTTGGCCGTTATTTTTACGAGTTGTTAAGCACTATTACGGCTCCGATAGTTTTTGAACGGCGAACATCTTGCTTTCGAACCTGCGCCCTATTGCAGTATACTAAAGAAATTTTCCTCAAACTTTGCTGAACTGGCCTACTGTGTAACTTAGTTACTACCAAACTGTCACTCCCGAAGAATCGATCAAATGTTTGTATCTAATCAAGAATGAGCTGGAATATCGTTTGCTTCTACGTTGAAACCTAAAGAAACTCTGCACATGCAATGGTAGTTCTTTATATACTAACATGTGCTTTGGGGTACCTTCACTTACTTGTGTTTTTCACGCTGTACGTACCCATACATACTGTATTATAATCGTGCTGCTTTTGCTCTTCACACCAACCTGCCGACGTTGGTATGGTGTTATGGCGTGCCAGTGATTGGTATTAGAAGCGGCATGGCAAAAGAAACAGTCAGTGTTGATTCGTTACTTGTCTCCCTGATCTAACGTACAACTCCATGTGTGTTGACAACTTAGATATTCACTGTGCATGGAGGAATTCCGAACGAGTCGTTTTACAAGCCAAGAAACATCGTGCAAGCAATCAATGCGATTCCCACGCCTCTGCCTAACCCGGAAACTACTAGTCCTCTAGCTTGGGAGTTAATGTGGAACGATCCTATCAGGTATAGCCAGAAGTTGGTGGCGTTGACGTTAATGCGAAGTAGCTGGAAACAGGCACTGTCTGTAGCAGTGCTTTTATTGCCAAGTATTTGTTACATACAGTTCTAAAATCCAGGAAAGGTTCCCTTCTGATGCTACGAACAGCTTTAGATCGTTTCTGTATACTGATTGGGATTTATGCCTGAAATTCAACCGGACAAATATTTTTGGAAGTGTTCTATAAGTTCTACCATCGTCTGCCCCGGTCCTTGAGGTCGTATCCCACCCAGTCATCTGTTTGTCCCGGAAAACGAGAATATCTGTAGTTAGCATTGGAAGCGGCGGTAGATTCATACATCAAATGCATCGAACAAAAATTTCCCGGATGACCTTATTTTGCTTTTGGCTTCCGGTGAAATTTTCACGATCGTTGTTGGATGACAGACAAATTTGCAGACGTTCTGCCCATTGTTGATGCAATGAAATTGGCATGGACGTTACTTGCAGGTGCTACAAGCTATCTTGTGCAACTTCCCGGCTTGAAAGATATGATCCCGTATTCGCAAGAGACGCATAAATGGGTATTGGAAGCGTGTTTACGATCTTTTCAATAACCACCTGTCTGAAACGCTAATCAATGAGGTCAATATGCTACAACAAATAGCAGCAGTCCGAAACGCTGCCAGGCAGTAGTGCACTTCCCAATTGCATCTTTTCAAATAATAATTTCTGCTGTTGGTTCCAACTTATTGTATCAGCAGGTGTGTTGGTTAGCTTGTGGAAACCTTGAAATGATCTGCGGAATGACGAGTAAACTTCAAGGTCAAATGACCACGCATGCCGGCTGTTCGTCGTGTCTGCCATTTTCCATTTTGCAGGCTGGAGGATGTGCAGCTCGACGCGTTGCACTCCCTCTCTCAGAACTGCGACGGCTTTACTCCGAACACCAGGAGGCGCACTGCTAGCATGTTTACGTCAGAAGCGCTTGAAAGATTTTTGGAAGAGAACAGTTACAGTCACGTGATCCGCGCCCACGAGGTCCAGCAGATTGGTTTTAAGGTTCGTAATGCGTTCGACGTTTTGTATTCCAGCTCTGCCTGCTTGTACGTTGGCTTAGTTGTCGCAATGTTGGTTCGATTAAGGTGAAGGGAGCAGTTCATCTTTTGAGGGAGTGGCGAGTGTTAGTGCAATCATTTGTGACGTGGCATATTCAAACACTTCTAAGAGTGCATCGAGCGTTGTCATTCCGTTAGCTCTTTCGTGCCGTTCGGATTACATTACGAAGGGCGTTTGAGTAAGACTTCGTGCGCCTGCCGCTACTTTCACAGCTGCAGTCAAACTACTTACGTTTTCGTTGATTTTCAGTTAATCAAACTGGTGGATGGTCTGCGCTTTTATCAGGCGTTGAACTTTATCCAGTGAAATTTAATAGCTAGTTATCTATCCTGTAGCAAGCACAGCATATCATTGTTGACAACTGTAAATACCACAAATCAATGGTAAATAAAATACCACTAATAGAACCATACTGTCTCAGTCCGAACTCATTTTATTCACAAGCAGAAGGTTTAACCTCGGACCAGGCCTGGTCAGCCGCGGAACCAATCAGATGCGTTTTTAACAACAGAGCGTTTGATTTTCAAGGCAAGATCCCGGGCCTTGTTTTGAGCTTTTTTGTTTATACTACATCGCAAAACTTTCATCACAAAATAGTATGTTGATGAGATGACTGCATTCAGGTCATCTCACAATAAACTCGAAACAGTTCTATTCATTCTCATCGACCACACTGCTCTTCATCGTGTGGTTTCGTTTCAGGTTCAGCAGAACGGCAAGTTGCTTACTGTGTTCTCGTCGTCATTTTACTGCGGTGGCTCGAACGAAGCCGCTTGCATATTGATCGACGAACGTAAGCTGCGCACGATCAGGCTGGACACAAGCTGACCAATCAAACCTTGAGACGGCCGGGAGTTGGATTGGGCAAGGCATTCTGCAGCGTATTGCGGACATTTTAGCCAAATTTTTACATCTTGATTCGTTTTTGAACTTTTTTCTGCGAGGCTGCTGAAGAAGTCCAGCGATTTCTTAAGCCGTGTTAAAAGCCAAAAACTATGGTTTATCAAGTGCTCTGATCACTTTTTCTATGGACAGTTTTGTATCAGCAGCGACCATTCTCACCGCTGTTGTTCGCAGCCCTGCTTGCCTTGCTTTTTAATCTTATTTTCATCGTTTCTTTATCCTGACCCTGAAGCCACTGCTTTGTCTGTCTGTACGTGCCCTTTTAACGCAGCGCTTGTTTTTGTGGCACTTGGCGTCAAGGGTTGGCGTCACTCGAACAAACAAGCATTGGTTTGTTTCGCACCCGCGCATGACTGTTCGCATCATGCGGTTTGTATTCTGAATGCGATTTATTCAACTCTTGTCTCTGTATCTTCGCTTTCAAGGTACGAGAAACCAGGTTATGCTGTTTTATGTTTTGAAATTCACTTTTTTATCTAGAAGTTGAAAACAACGTGAGAAACGACAGGTTCAGTATCAAAGTCTACAAAAGTACATACCTAGATGTTCGATTTTCGATAAGCGGCAGTTCCGAGTACCGTTGTTCACGCAGCACACCGAAGCTAATGACTGAAACGTAACTAACAGAAACGTTCTCTTTAGAAGAGTCGCATGCAATGGATTCAACGATTTCGCGGCACACCGGTTGGGAAGCACTGCCCTTGTAGAGATGTTCGTTAAACGAGAAAACCGTCAAATCGTGGTTCTGTTGTCCAGTGTTTGTGTGAAACATCGTGATTTTTGCCTTGTTTTCACGTAGCTATTCGTGAACGACGTTTAAATTTTGTAATCATGCAAACTGAATGATCTTACCCTAAAACAAGCGTTTGTACACTCTCCTCTGCTAATGGCTGTTATACTTCCGAAAAATTGTGCTCGTTTCTGTTTTCCATAACATTCTGGTCGTTTTATGTAGCATAATGGAAATGGAAACGCCTTCCCGCCCTGTATGTTCTAAAGCAGGCTTGCACAACTCAAGAAGCCCTAAGGGCCAAATTGATCAACATAAGTTTGCCGTGGGCCATGAGCGTCGGAAGGATTTTTCCAGGGAAGGCCAACAATGGTACAAATTTTATTTTACCAACCCCGAAAGTAGGAGAAATACATTTTTCTGATAAAAAGTTAATAGAAAAATACCAAAATCCAGTGTGGCCAAGGCCCACCTCGTTGCCTCTTCCTTTCGACGCTCATGCCACGTGCCGCAAAGGTCTATATCATTTCGTTGTACTTTGGAAGAAATTCTGAAACAATTATTATCCAAAGTCGGGCTTTCGCAACATTTTCTGCAATAGCTCCCGTGAGCCATATGTTGTGCAGGCCTACCCTAAAGGCTATTTTTTCGTTGTTGTAATGGTCCGTGGTATGGTACCCGCATAAAGAGTATCGTTTTGAGATTTTCTGAACGAATGTTGACCGTGTAAGCAACAAACACTGCAGTAGCGGGTCGACTTCGTCACCAAAGTAATATTGTGCGCCAGTTGAATTTAGGGGAATAAACGCATGACCTGTGTGGCCAATTTCCATACTTCTAGCTAGTGGCTGCTCCAGGCCCGTCGCCAGGATTTAGCAGCAGGGGGAGCCAAAAAACAGAAGGGGGGGCACATTTTTCAAATACAGTATTGGATGTACGCAGCAACCGGAGGGTCAAACGTGAAAGGGGGGGGCCGGGCACCACTGGCCCCCCCCGCTGGCGACGGCCCTGGACTGCTCCCAAATCTCGCTGCAGATGAGTTAACGGGAATTGCAACAACTTTCCGGTGACCAGAGGCAAGTTTGTTGATGGATGCGTTTGTTTTGGTAAGGTCTGATGAGAACCTTTGCCTGCCAGCATGAAGGGGTACAGTATTTCAGTTGCGTGCAGACTTTTCAGAGTTACAGTACCTTTTCTCAGTGTTCGTTTGTTATTTTGCTGTTTTGCAGTTCAAAAACAAGCTCTTCATGAATGTTCAATGTTAGCTTTGTGCTGCTAGTACGCGTCGACGTTGCCAAACGTGCATTGAAATTCACGATATCATTTTCCATTAATAATCTTAAATTTTAGGTCATCTTGCGCTTCATTTAACAGCACTTTTTTCGCATAAAACCCCAACGGTAGCACCATCCGAAAGATTCTCGCCCGTTTTAACAAATTCAACCATTGCTTTTTCGTTACGTCGTACATGTTCAGTGAAAACAGGCAACGAAGATCTTTCGTGCATTGTTTGCAGCAAAAAATGTCATACGTTGGTCGTTCTCAAACGCAATAGTCTGTCTATGCTGCAGTGCCGAGTCGAGAAGTAAACCACGTCGCTCAAAAGAAATCAACTTGCTTCGTTGCGGATTAGGTTCACATTTCTTAACGGTGCACCTCAGCACTAGCTATAAATCTCGGATCACGCTGTGAAATAACCCTTTTATCAATTTTGTTACGCTTAAGACAAGTTCTATTGCAACAACGTGAACTTTCGACCTCCTAAATGTTGTTCATCACACATAGCTCAGCATTTTCATGCGTTTTGTCGCATTATTTAGACGTCATCTATTGTACAGTGTTGGTTGTAAACATTTAAGGTTCAGAGGAAAAACTTAACCATGCACTGTCATCCTCAATTACATGAAATACACATGATATCAATCAGACAAAAATGGCAAATACTTCAGAAATGCGTGATTAATCAAACAACAACGATCGATTACGTCGCTGCTTCTGATGACTGGTTCACCTTGTTTGCAATCAGCAGCAAGAAATCAGTCGTGTGTGAAGATGAAACTCGAGGTGAAAAATTTCAACGTTGTTTTTGAGAAAGATAAGCCCGATTTCTTCCCAAGTAGGTTTCCCGCGGCTAGTCCCTACCATATGTTTGCGTAATGTAATGTAAGTAGTGAACGACTGGGGAGCCATTGGCCGGAGGTTTCAGCTTCGCCTGGGGGTATGCAACATAGTGGCAGTTTGATTCTACACAGCAATAGTACGTATGCCCAAAACTTGGGATATTTCGGCATCGTTTCGATCGTCCGCTGTAAGATCAGTAAAGACAAAATACGTGGTAATAAAACCAATTAAATTTTATTACGAAGCGCCAAGGAAATGCAGAGAAAGGAGAAAATGTGGACTTATCGCAAGTATGTCAGCAATCCGACGTCCTTTAACTGAGAAGAGCACTTTTCACAAATTGTCAAAAGCGCTGATGAATTCCCAGCGATTTTTCGTATGTTCCCCAGTATTTTCCAAACTTGCAAACAAGAAATCAAGTGACAATAGGAATTTAAACAGGTTTTTGTAGTCTAATGCAGAGGTGTGCAACCATGCAGCATTGCCGGGCCAAATGCACATAACCAGATTGTTCCAGCTGCGTGAGTCAAGCTCTGCGGGTTAGACAACTCGCTGACCACCCACGGAAGATTGGCAATCCTAAAAACCGCTTTAAAATCTGGACCATTCCACGGACCACAAAACTTCAACTCCCGGGCCACTTTTGGCCTCGGGTTGCGCACTCCTGGTCTAATGTAAACTTAGCAAACCAGTCCGACTGAACGGATTCTGAATTTACCACCGCGCACTTGTGCTTTGCGCACGACGTGACACCTTGTTTAGCATTGAAAGGAAAAACCGGGCGCATAACCCGACTTTTGTAAAAGCTAACGCTGGATTCAATTTGATTTCAAGATAATATCAAACTTTATCTGATATAAGCAAGTTTTTTTGGCAATGCACGGATCCAAACAAAACGAACTATACAATATTCGAAGTCCACAAAAACAATTATATTTTTTGAGCGCGGCGTTCCGCTGTGGTCTACATCTTAGGCCTACTGCAGGTCTTTTTACAGTCAGTTTCAGGCACAAAATAAACAAGTTTTGCCGCAAATTGCGAAGCCAACTAGGAAGTTGTTGTCACATTGATCTTGATCATACCACACACATTCAACTAAAACAAGAGCATGGAATATTACTGAAACAAGGTTTCACATGTACGCAGTTTTTAAGTAAAAAATAATGTCCAAACCAGTGATACTCATTGTAAGTGTTCTATTTCTTTTTTAAACCGGCATTGGCTCTTTCAATTCTATCACTCTATAATTTTGAGTTATTTAGTGGACTACCACACGTTTTTGTTGACATGTCCCACTTTAATTAACAAAGTTATTGTCGTCAATTAAGATCATTTATCAAATTGTAGTTAATACCAACCTACGAACCCGAATAGGGGAAGAATGGAAATCCCCCAGGGGAGGAATGAAAATTTTCAAAATAAGCAAAGGGAGGAATGCATCAAAGAGGGGTTGGGAGCCACTGGTCTAAACAGTTTAAAACCGTTTGTTGAGTTCACAATTTTATCTCCTCATAAGACCCACCAAATTTAAGCCACTGTGTTCATTATAATTTGCCAAAAATACATGATACATTGTTCAAACTCGTATTTTCTTCGTAAAAGTTATAGCTTAAGTGTGCAACATATCGTACTTTGTTTCATGGCTTGGTAGAAGTGAAGGTCATTGTGCAATGGAACCAGCGACTCTGTTCCTGAGCGCATCTGGGTACAAAACTTAATTTTAAAAAATCGTCCATTTTTCGTATCTACTTCTACGTATTTGACTTGCTCCGATCTACAAGGCCCGCAAATTTGTGACACGTCAACGAGATTGGACGTCATTTTGTGACAAATCAACGAGATTGGACGTCAATTTTCAACAAAAATGTAGGGTAGCACTCCACTGCAAGCCCATGTAACGATCTCTGCCTCCTAAGCACGAGCACTTTAAAAGACCGACGTGGTAATCGTTGAATGTTGTAGTTGTTCTGCTTGATCCACTGCGCTGCAGTTAAGCTGCGATTCGGTTCGGGTTTGAAAACTGACACCTTTTGATTTCCTGATCAAGAATTGCACTTCCTTCTCGTAACCTATATCTGTTCAGGCGAAAAGGCCAAAATGAAATATACTCCAACAACCTTCTTCCTGTTAACTGTTTGGAGAACTGCAGCAAGAACTCAACAACTTTTCATACAGTCAACATTGTTTTTTTTCCGCGTTTTAATGAAGAGCAACAGTGTGCAGGTTAGAACTTGGCAAACTGCTTTTTAGCTCCCTTGGCTTTTGCTACTTTGATGACGTTGAACTTGACCGTTTTGCTCAACGGTCTGCATTCACCAACAGTTGCAAGGTCGCCGAGCTGAACATCTCTGAAAGAAACAGTCAAGTGCAATTTGTTTAGTCTCGATACTGGGAAGTGTTTCCATAAATCAAGTAAGTTGAAAATGTTTCGTAAAAAATTAATACTATGCGCAAGTTGGCACTCCTTGTACTGTAATCACTTCTACCCTAACCAGTAATGAATGCGAAGCTGGGTGGAAACTACGGGATTTCCACCCGGTAACACCACAAATTTGACCTGCAGAAAAATTGTAATACGTTTATTTCTTGGTCAACAAGAACGGTGCAGTAAGTAAAATTAAGGCAAACCAGCAGCACGTAAAAAAAAGTCTAGCAAACAAACAAATGATCTCGTTGGCTAATGTCCAGTTCAAAACGGAATAAGGTGCAACGTTAAGGTCGAAGGAAAATACCTACTTTACGTAAGCACCTGCGCAGAAACTGACAAACGTAATCAGTGACATGTGGCTGATGAACGTACATGTAAAGAAAAGACTACATCAGAGGTTCAAATTTTTCTGTGAATATTAATAGTGCGGAGTAATTTTTAGCAGCGCACACATATAGGCTTTGACAACTCCTTATGCTGACCGCTATTATAGGATTTTTAGAATAAGTAGGCACTGCTACGTCGTTGCAAATCCCGTGCGCGCACTCCAACTTGTTGGTTGCAAGGCGCGACCGCATTTTTGCACCCCTGACTACATAATTGGGTATAAAGGAAATAGAAAATGGTTCAAGCACCCTCACCGTAAAAACCAAGCAGCAATAACTTTGCATAGATCTAATTTGCTCAATTTAAACCAGGAATAACTGCGTGCGCACGGAAACTATTTCAACGCCGCTTACTTTCTGAATCAATCCGACGACACTGCTAAACAACATCATGTTTCTTACGACTATATCAGTGAATATCTCGTCACACGAATGGCTGCACAGATTGCTGCTTGTTATTCCTGGCCTTTCCCAGCAGAAGTGACAAGAACCTTTACGTCGTAGACTTAGTATGCACGTGACGCCCTTTTGGAGTCGACATAGCATCATTTAAAGTCACTTTCGCAAGCGTCAGCAATTGTTCCGAGGATTAATTGCCGCCAGGCCGCTAACTGTAAGGTCCGTCAACACTGAGGACAAGCCAGGTGTTGCAGGGGTAATCCTTTGTTTTATTGCGTCGGGTAAAAAATAGACAGCCACCACGCTACACGTCCGCTGATAGTTGAAGTTATGTGCTATCTTGGATAGTTAACAGGCATGTCTAGCCATTCAGGGGCGTAACGAGGTTAGATGGCGCCCGGTGCAAGAAGCAAGTTTGGCGCCCCCATGTTCGAAACTGAGGTTTTTCGGGAGCAAATGTACTGTATTGTACAAGTACTTGTGACATTGTTGGGACTTTTCGGCGCCCCCCTCGTTACGCCCCTCTAGCCATTACGTGCATGTCCAGAAGCGAGGATCTAACCACACAGTAGTGCAGGCACGGCTCACCTGAAACATGGCGATAAATGAACAGACATGTTCTTGTGACGCTTTTCGAATCGGTTGTATTTCCGGATGTAATGCAAGTAGTCCCGCCGAATAACGATCGTTCGCTGCATTTTCATTTTGACGACAGTGCCAGTCAAAATGCGGCCCCGAATCAGCACATTGCCAGTGAAAGGGCACTTTTTGTCAATGTAATGTCCTTCTTGTGCCTGAAAAATCACACCGCGCAACCTTTTCGCAAATCTTCCGCAATTGACAATATTCGACGTGACAGAAATGTACTGTGTAAGACACAATTCTAAACAAAGCAAATAAAATAAGGTCTACGTTTTCTCTAAACAGTATGAGATGATTGTATTGGCGTTATCAGGTTTAACACCGCTTTTGTTTGGGAGCATTTCGAGTAACAAAAAGTTTACAGGTTTATTGAATGCTGAAATATCATACAGATATGTTTGAGAAATCTTTTCTGGAAAAGCCAATCGACCCTTTTCAAATTGTTTAGACAGATTAACTACCTAAAACGAGATGGCTTAATCTAGGCAAGAAATCCAGTGCGACTTTGTTATGGCAGGCAGACCTGGAATTTAACGATTTTTGCGCTGTAACACATCATCTTGTCAATATAAACCGCTAACCTCTCTTGGCGTTTTAAATCCTAAGCCAATACTCTTGACATGCCGATTCTTCTTCTTGGTACCAGTAAGGACCCGCTTTCGATTCAAGAATACTGTTGGTTGCTTCTGAAACGCCTTCTCTGTCTGCAAGAATAATGAGTCCATGTCATGTGCTAAATAGACACATTGATTCTGCAATATGCAGATAATTTGCTCTCAGGTGCTCTTACCCCAGTATCATTGACAGTTTTAGGGAAGATCTGCTACTTACAAGATACAACTCTCACACCTAAATTGTTGTAAGTGATTGCGTTAGTGTTTTTGATAATGGTACAATATAGATAGAATACCAACTGACACTGCTAATATCACACAGTTAAGACTCAACAAGAGGTTTAAGTAAATTTCCTGTTAGGAATGGTAAACTATTTTGTCGTAGTTGTGAAGACCAATGTGAATTTTGAAATATCACGTGAAAGTCTATAACATACGTAATTTTCTAGAGAAAGAATATAAAGATTTCAAAACACCCATTGCAGAATCAAACACATTGGAGTAGAATATCCATTTAGGCTAACCAAAACATTTACAAAGACAAACATTAAAGTAATATTATTGTAGGAAACTTCATAAATGTGGGTACACACTTGCATCAGTGCATCTCTATCACAAGTAATTACGGAAATTTATAATATGAAGTAAACGTGTTTGACTGCACTGACAACTACATCTTTCCCAGCAAATAAAATGGCAAATTTTTTGTTAAGACTACGGCAACCAATTTTTTGACCTAAAAACTTAAACCTTTGACTTGCATGGGACTGTAGTGAACTTATGTTCTAAAGCCACAGGGGGAACTTATTCAGGCAGGGGAAAGAGTGCAAGGACAGAAGAAAACATTGCTGCAGTGAGGGACTCAGTAGGACGCAGCCCTAGGAAATCAGTGCGTAGACGCAGCCAAGAACTCGGAA
>JGI24159J19872_10010020_pt1 | contig 12424 bp, 6 predicted proteins | sample Ectturendosymbi4_FD_19872 | JGI IMG/M metagenome (IMG submission 19872)
GCCAACGTTTTTGTTCGTTGCATGTAGTTCTGTTCTAAGACCGTTTAAACTTTGAATAAAGTCTTCTATACTGCAGTAGTGTCAGTTCACTTGTGCCTCCCAGTGGGCGTCCGCTGAAAAATTTTTAGGGGGGAAAAAACGATATTTTCCTTATCAGCTTCAGGTTCCTGACGACGCAAAGCAAATTGACGTACACAAAACGCTTTACCCTTTCTGCGCCATAAAGAAAATTCCCAATGTTACGGCAACAGTTGCAAACAGTGTTCCCTCTAAGAAAATTTACACTGAGCACATATNTGTTTTAGTGAGCATGAATNTCTTAATTCTTAAGACTGAATTAGCAGAGTTCTGAATTAATTACAAAACTTGTAAATGATTAGAATAAGAATGACATTTTATCAAAATACCAACAAGGTACACACATAATTCAAATAGGTTCTCTTTGTTTTAATATTTTTACAATGTTTCGGAATATTGCAAGTGCGCAAAATGAGATTTCACTGCCCAAATGGTCTGGTGGAACTCAGTCCGGTCGCCACCGGGGGCTTTGGTGGGGTAAGCCCTCCCCAAACAAACCTCCACGCCTCCCGGGTTGAAGTATTAAATACGCTACTACAAATCAGTTGAGTTTGTCAAATTTTAAAATGTCAAGTTCCCTTGCATACAGACGTAAAGCCCCCCTATTGAAGACTTTCTAGCGACGATTCTGGTGGTACTGCATATTTTTGTAACTTAGAGGGGGCATTGGTTTCAAATGCGCTTTGTAGGCAGCAATGCTTCTTTTTCACTCGTGCTTCTTTTCAGACACGCCGAAAAACGGTAGGGCAGGGGAAGCAGTATAAAAGTTGAGGGAAAAGGAAACTTATAAAAATAAGCAAATCGTTACCGGTATTTTTGTTTCTGTTCAGCAACAAAATTGACCTCAAAATAATAACAGAAATGATTGAAAACCATTCTGAATTTTCTTATTGTGCGAATAGCTGCAATAAATTTTTTTCAATTCGATCTTGACAAACCATTAAATTACCCACAATACTGTAATGAAAAATGCACCTCCGCCCCCGTTTGAAAGAGCAGAGTGAAATGCCCGTGTCACTTTCCTGCTTTCCGGCGTCCTTGCTTTTTTTCACACAATATAAAACTATTTGGCTTGCTGCTATCAGCAGTAACTCTCTCGCTGCATTACTTGCCAAGGTGCCTGCGTTCAACAGTCACAGGTGACAAAACACCTATTGCCGCAAGTTGAAGTGAACCTTTGAAGAATTACAGTTCACTTAATGCAAACAAGAGGCTGCTAACTGTTTGCCAGCTCTGAAACCATGACAACCATCATCCATGCATGGGACTGAGCTGTTACAGCTGTCATGTTCAACTAAGCAGGACATGCATTCCAAACTTGTCATGTGACTACTTCAACCAATCGTGTTCAGCTGAAGGCAAAATAGACAAAGCACAAAAATGTATGTTGTGCATCATAATACACTTTCGGATAGTTTTCAGACACGGATAGTATGATTTCAACCACAACAGGATTCGGATCGGATACGGATATCATTTTTCAAAAACAGGATAGGATCGGATAGTAAAAAAACACTATCTGATCATCTCAGGTTTGCAGCACAGCTACGAATCAACTGACCAGTTAGGGGATTTATGAACGTAAAATAGTAAACAAAAGGATTGTGTTTTTGGTTCTTATGACTGCCAAAGTAATCACAGCTTCAATTTCAACTTCTGGTCCTTTGTAAAGCAGTTAAATAGTCGTATTAGTCATTAAGTTAAGGTGTAAGAATGGCTTTACGTACTTCATCATAAGCATTTGCAGTCTCTCTGAATTTAATCATTTACTACATACTATCATTCTACCAAATTAATTGTTCAGTTTTTATAAGTGCTATTAATGGAGGGTACTTCCTACTCATGCGACGGTACTGCTTTCTTTGAAATCTTTCAAAAGTTGCGCATCAGTTTTCAGAATCTCAGTTTGTAAACCAACAGTTTTTAAATTTTTATCCAAAGCATCTTCAGGGTTTCTTGTCCAATTGACACGCAATTTTTGCAGCACTTGTAAACATCGGTCATGTGATGTAGCAGCCATGTTAAACACACTTGGTGTAGCCTACTTTTTATATTTGCCAACTGTTATCTGAAAAATAAAAGAGACAAATATAAAATGAAAGACTTACCAATCTTCATGCTTTTGCAACCTCAAACTCTAGATGTCTGTGTTAATGACTCAGTAATAAGTCAAACCTGAACATTTTCTGATATCAGTGGACAATATATATTACTTTGTGATCAAAGGTTTATCAGCAGGGGTTGTTTTTAAGCCTACTTTGTCATAGCCTACAAGTAGGTCTACTGTAAAGTCAGTCTTGTTCACCGAAAAAGTAACCGAATGATTCCACAATTCCACCACATTAGATGATGCAACTATGCGTGCACTTTGCATTTTACTCTTTAAACTAACCAAAAAGGCGGATCAATAACGTATAATACGTTATATCAGTGACATATAACACGTGTTATATGTTATTGGGCATATCTATACATCTGCCACACACGCATCTGCCGACTTTTTTGCATTTCAGTCAAGGGTGACATGTGATGCGACGGACTACATAGCGATAAACCTCGCCAATCGATCAGTCAAGCAGCGACGCTTTTCAGCCGTTTTAAACGTGACGAGCTAGCTGTTTCTAACCATGTGTTATATGTCATTGGTTGGACATTCATTGATCCACAGTAGTGGTCTTAGTGAGTGTGCAGGGTGTGCAAAATGAGGGCCCCCATTTTCAATTTACACGCTTTGAGGGCCCCCATTTTTAGTTTACGCGCTTTCAAAACTTTATGAGATTTTCTTCATGATTGTATTTTTTTTTATATAATAATATTTTATTGCGGACTCATGGTCCATATCACAGACACAAGAGCACAAAAAGTGGTTAGCTGTACATCAGCACACATTACAGAAACGGTCTTTGCACATGACCAACATTGAGAGGAGCTAAGCGCTTTGTCCTCACCACAGCTGTGTCGTCATTCGCAAGAGCACAGAAAATGGATAACCATACAGTAGCACATCACACAACCGGTGTTAGTACGAGTCCCACCTTGAGAGAAGCAAAACACTTTCCCAGCACTTCTTTTTTATGCTTTGTGTGTACACAGTGTCCACATATTTTTACTACGAAAAAGCAATACTGATGAGACGCAAACATCGAACAATTCACGGACAAGTACTGCGTTTAGTCTCCACCATACAGGAGCGTTGAATAATTGAGGAAAAATGAACATTTGTAAAAAGCAATCATTAGGCCCGCGCAATAAAACTTAGTTTGGTTTGCTCTATATTGTTGTTAATAATATGTTTTGATACATTTGGATTTTCAAATAGAAGATAACAAGCCAAACTGAAATGAGGAAACATAAATAACTTTCTGTATGATCAAAGGACAAACGGCCCCAGTCAAAATGTAAAAGGTCCGCAACCAAGATGGTAGGGTCCCCTAATCAAACGATAAGGAGGCCTATAATTTTTGGTTAAACATAAATAACCTGTCTACTGTACATTCAAAGGACAAGGAGCCTCGGAAAAATGTTTACATGCATAAGGTGCCCAACACTCTTCAAAAAGATATGAGTCTCTCAATCAAAATTTAAGAGGTTTAAAATCAATAATATAGAGCCCTTTTATGAATCATTTTGCCATTGGTTGCAAGGTTTGACTGGTAGCCTACCATTCTTGCTTATAAATCTACTAATTACCCAGTATACATATCCTTAAACAAAATACCATGCACACAGGGCCGGATTAAATGAATGCGAGGCCCCGGGCGAAGTCGTGACCGCGAGGCCCCTAAGCGCTTAGCGCACTGCGTAGCGATTCATATGCCCTAGTTTTAACTTTGCAGAAGCACCCATTAAAAACGTCAAAACTGATACGATTTGGCAGCCTACACTTCAAAGACAACTGGAGGTGACCATGTACGGCGGTTGGTATGTGGTTAATTTGTTCAAAAAGAGAGTTGTATCACAAAAAAACGATATTTTTACTACCGTGACACTACACAACAATCATTTTTGTCATAGACTCTCTGGCCATCTTCACCACACAAATCGTCCATTCACATATGTATTGAGGAAGATAACTCTCCACTCTCTCACAGATCAAAACGTACACCGTTTAGAAAAAATGTTCTCAACGAAATATCCCGCAAAAGCAACTTGAACTGTACTACTTGACTGAAGTTTTGCGATGATAACTTTACGATAGTTACACCTATTACCTGTTCCGTGATCTAGTGGACAAAAGCGCTCTGTTTGATCTAAGCCTCATACCATCAAGATCATGACAAGCACTTCGCAACTAAGTGTTACGTCAGTGCATTATACGGTAATAGCAAACTTGTTAGATTGCGAAGAATACTTAGTAACGAACCTATTAAAGTGACCTGGTTTCTGTCAATATGTGCTTTTTGGAAAGACAGCTACGAAAAGTTTCGTGACACCGGATTGTTTGCACGCGAAATCGTTGATGATTGTCTCCAGGTCCGTATTTCCAAGAATCTTCATGCCCATTAGAGACAGCATGTTTAGTTTTTCTTGCCCAATTGAACTTAGAAGATAATTCCTAATTCTACGCAACTTAGAAAAAGACCGCTCTGCAGTACAGTTGGAAACCATGAGGCACAAGTGTATGCGAAGGAAATTTCAGTATTTGGAAAAGCAGAGTGCAGGTCGTTTTCCACAATAAACCCAAAACCTAAACCCAAAACCTCAACCCAAAACCTAAATCCAAAACGTAAACCCAAAATCTTTGTTGGGATCCTTTTCCCAAAATACACAAAGTTTTCTAAAAGAAAAGTTCTCAAACGAATATTGCATTAGGCTATATGCCCTTACATTATCCGTATTGGTTGAAGGTTTCAATGACTGTAGGCTAAGACATCTCATCCACCAGGCGAACTGAGAATGGTAACTGCCTTCGAGAGAACATACATGTAAGAGAAATTCTTCTTACATCTGAAGCTCAGATATTCGAGGAATGGTATTTATTGCGCCATATGCATGTGACAGACACATGATCGCCGATATCCCAGGTGCATGAACAGGTGTCCGGAAATATCTTAATATTGCAAATCTCTTTTCTGTGACATCAAGCGTCGGTTATGAAAAGCAATGCAAGGATGCTGAGCTCTCAGAGAATGTAAAAAATATGTACTCTATTTTGCCACATGAGCAAAAGCACTGCTGGAGCTATGTTGCGTTTAGTCAAATACGATTGGTTGAAGGCAAAATAGTTGGACCTATGTTGCCTTTAGCCACATACGGTTGATTGAAGGCAAAATAGTTCCAGCAGAGCTTTTGCCTCATGAGGTAAACTAGACACAGCTTTTTGGCACTTCCAAAATTTAACAAGGTAGTGTCTATTTTGCCATCAGAGGCAAAAGCACTGGTGGAGTCATTTTGCCAGGCAAATGTAATTGGTTGAATTGGTCAAGTGACAAGGATGATATACTTGGATGAGCATATGGTTTTTGCCATGTGACCAGAAACCTAAAACATATCCTTAAACCTAGACCTAAACCCTGTTACTGTTCATCTTTAGTGGTTCAACTAGAAAAGCCTTAAGAGCTGCTAATGTTCTCTTTACTGTCTCAACTAGAAAAGCCTACAGTCTCTTTCAGAAGTGAAAGCGAAGTTCTGTCAGTCAACTTAAATATACTTTGACTGTGAAATGACTGAAATTTTATTGAGAAGTAGCTCCGTTAGTTGACTTTGCCATGTGATTTTCTTTATTAAAAAATCTGTCTTGTATTTAAGTATGGTTAAATCGTGTTTGCTGCATTGTCTCCAATAGGAAATAATTGTGTAGGCCGTTTTGAGACAGAACGGAATTAGGATATTTAAGCCTTCGCTCATGTGCGCAAACGGTGATGGTTGTTCTTGAAGCATCTGTAGCACGAACCCTCGGATAAAATAGAAGACAGATGCTTCTAAAAGGGGTTAATGGGATGTTTTACATGTCGAGAAATTAAGACAAACAGATAAAACAAAAGCCTTTCATTTTAAACCCAAAATATAAACTNTGAAAACCAACCCTAACTTAAACCTNCACCTAAATGTAAACTCTAAAACTAAACTCGAAACTTTTTGCAAAAGTAAATAAAAAGNACTCCCATTGAAAAGATGCAATATCTACTGGCTAAGCCAAAGCAAACGGTGAGGCAGAACTGACGACCACTCGTACAGCATGCATACTAACCACTCGACTACGTTCATCTTGCTACTAGCATTACGAACTCAACGTTATATGTGGACAAATGTGGATACAGTTCGTATAGCAAAATAGCTCCAGCAGAGCTTTTGGCGTTGATGGCAAAATATGCACTAGCATTTAACAAAGCTGTAAAATCGGATGAAAACTAAAATTTTGATATGGTTGGAATAATCACATTAAAACAACAAAAATTTTATCAGTCCGATCCAATCCTGATGCGCCAGTTTTCAAAAAAATTGCAGTCCGATCCAGTCCTGACCCGGCCAAATTTGGCTTCATTCCTGATCCGTGCTCATCTCTGTTGCCCACCCAATGGAAAAAAATTAAAAATAGGCTACTTTCGACGACCATGGTTACAGCTTGCGTTTAAGACTACAAGTCTCATGTAAAAATGGGTAAAATCGATTTCCTAGTAAAAGAATGTGTTGATGGATTCGACTGCGTCACCATTGGAGTAACCAACAACTGGCGCTTCCAGCATTCACCATTATGTGATGTGGCAACCGTGGCATATGGGTTATGTAATGTGCATCTAATGTTGAAGTGTGAGGTTTGGTTAGATATGAATTACAATTCAAGTCTCTAACTATATCATTTCATATTGATTTCTTGGCAATAAATTGTTAGCATCGAGTTGCAAAGCTGCCAATTATTAGAATGAAGTTACAGCAACAATCAAAAATTTATTTTTTGTTGGTCTTCTTGAAGTTTGTTTATTTGAACTACGCGACGAATTCCTTTTCAGCAGAATAATGTTATTAAGGCCATTTAGGTGGGGCAAGTTTGGTACAAAAGCAACGTCGAGGCTTCTCTTGCTCCAAACAAAAATTGTTGGGGGGCATAGCTGAATTGAAGAAGGGGAGTGTGGCCAGGGTGGCGAAAGACGCGGCCGCTCCCCCAATTCTGCACAACAGAACCTATGAGCAAGACTTGTCATGAACGTGTAGTCATTCGAATTGGCAATTCTCCCCGCAATTATAGTTTTGCTTACGCGCTTGGGTGTGGCTCCGTGATTCACCGCTGATGTGAGGCTTGTGGCCTGTTGGGCTGGACGACCGCGCTATACAGCGAGTCTACAGCCAGAGAAAGCTCATGCAAACAATACTATAATCTCCTTTTTGTTGTTAATACTGTTGCGATCGGAAATCCCGAGCTGCATGTGCGCAAAGCTTCACCCCGTGGCAGCAAGCAACAATATAGATCATGTACCAGCAACATTAGCAATGTCAGTACTAACACTTTAGTCTGTATATTTCCTTCACTGCAACTGCATTTTTACGATTTTCCGCACGGTCTGTCTTCAGATTCTCCTCCACTGATCTGTTACCGTTTGAGTATTGCAATTACAGCCACCACAATATATTTGCCAAATTGTACTTTTTAGCCTCTCACCAAGCTTTATATATGAAAGTTCGGAATGTTTCATGCCAGCTCACAGTGGCGATTCTAGAATGAAAAAAGTGGGGAGGCCACTGCGGGGCCAAGGAACAAGTAGGAGGGGCAACATAAATGTCTTATCATGCATGGTGATTTTTCATTGTTTAGAAGATTAAGTTGCTATGATTAATCCTATCAAATCCAACATAGGCTTGTGAAATATCATTAAATATGAACTGGCCTTATTATTCACGAAAGACACCTAAACGCCACTGTAGATGCAATCACACACGCGTACTGCTGTGTCGAAAATTCCGTGCTAACCATACAACTTCAACAGCACTGCACATGTGAATCGAAACACCATCTTCCGTACACGATTGTGCCGGCCTCACATGAACGAAAGCAGGTTTAGAAAATGAAACAATTCACATGAAAGCGAAATAGTTTCAACCACGAATTNCATCTTGACACAGAGGCAAGTAGGCTGTTGATAGCCAACTGGTTGCATGAAAATATTCTTACTACAAAGCACATAAAAATAAACCATCTTCCAACGGTTTGGTGACTACTGACTAATTCATTTTTGTGGTAGCTTATGGACATTTTGTGATTGTTATGTATCCATAACAATGTTATGCAACTGCTATTACCAGTGTGCAGCGTGGACAGGGTGAGGACTATTCAATGCAGTATGCAGTCAACAGCAACGAGGTTTCGGCACCAGTAGCACCTAAGTAGCATAGCAGCGCCGCAAATAGGTGTGCATCGGCGGGTACTTGATAGCAATATGTAACAGCAGCCGTAAAACTTCTTTTGCAGAATATTCCCAACAAAGTCTTTCATTGCATTATTCACACTGAAATTTCCTCTGGCTGATTCTCAAAAGCTGACTTTTCAACCCTGCGTTGATTTATGACTGTCTTGTCATAAGCGAAACACGCTCTACCTCCTAAACCAAATAAGATTCAGACAAATAGACAGTGAGCAATATAATTCTCACACAGGTCCCTGCACAGGCTACGTTCAAATTTTATATCATCATCACCTCAGCGTAACTTAAACCTTCGTTTATCATGTCGACTGTCAAATGCATCAACGAAATCATATAAATCTCTTTTTCAGCTAATACCTTTCAGTTCAAAGCATACCAATGTTACCCAATCTTTCGCTAGTAATGGAATTTCTGGGAAATGTTTTCACTAATTTCATTTTTGAAAAATTTCTCTTGCATGAAGCACTGGTGACGGGAAGAGTTTGTGGCAGACCACTCCTAAAAGAAGCGAACCATCACACATTTAGGACAATTCCGCAACAGCACTGGTCCATAGGAATGTCCATGGCACGCCCAAGTTAACAATTAAGAAACCTGGACCCGCCGGTCCAGCTCGACCTCGCTCAGTTTATCACAANAAAATTGTATTCACTCATGGTTTTATTGATATAGCTTTAAGCACTGCGATAATTCATCACANCAGGGATTTATATCAACAATCGTTACTTTGAAGTAGGCACCATAAGTTACTGCAAACATCAGGGGTTAACAACAAGAGTTGCATGCGAATTTGATTTATACATGGAGGAGAGAGTGAGTTTTCCTATTAGACTAACCTGGAAACGTTTGCCCGAAAGTTGGTTATAACCCGGAGTTATACAGGTCCTAACTATTCTGGGGTATTAGTCAGCTACAAGCGTATTCTGGTTCACGAATTTACCAGACCCCACAAGTTCGCTAGCTATTTCCATTGAGTCTTGATCTCAACTATCACGCTACGTGTAGCTGAGATGCTACCCAGGAGAGGCTCTGAGCAAGACTGATTTCAGTATTGCATTTTGGGTCACGAGGAAAACACAACGCGTAACGCCGTGGGTCTAAGTTCGATGGCATGTTTTACAGTAATTCTGAATTCAAGAATTAAAATTTACGCTTCAGTGATTATCGTTTTTATCGTGAATTTTGTTAAGATTTTCGATGTGGACATTATTACAATTGAATTCTATGTTATTGCGAATCATTCTCCTCATGAATATGACTTATAATAAGCGTGCAAAGTACAAATTCACAATGTATCAAATAAATATACATAACAAGGTTCTAAAAGAGTTAATGTCTTTTTAGTCGTTGTTTAGTTTCCATCTTCGTTTTGCTCGNCGTAGACTCGTCGGCGAACTTTCAATCTGCTTTTCTTCAATTTATCAATCAAAGCCTTAAGTAATCGAAGTCTTCTTTTGTNTTAGTTTCAGGATCAAAGGACGTTTCATGTTGAGGAGCCAAGACGAACTCAACACGTTACAGCTACCAGTAACAATCAAACACAGCTTTTTAAGTTGCTATAAATGACAAAAATTGTTCGAGCGATATACGCAGCTTCGACGCTTTCCGAAGCAAATTCTTCACCAAAGTTATTTCATGTTTTAAATCATTTTTACCAACTGAATATGATTTGTGAATTCTTTCAAGTGTGTTTCTGAAGGAAATGTTTGACCTCCGGGGCAAAGAGCTGAAATACGCGAAGGAATTGCTTCTGGATCATTACAGAAAATCCGTACAAAATTATATGAGGTTCCAGGACATGTGGGTAGAGTTAAAACTGTAGTCACGAACAGAGCCGGATTAAAAGGTAGGGGGGCCCGGGTCAAATTCCACTGGAGGGCCCTTATAACGTATTTCATGACGTCAGCGTTTGTAAAATCTGCTTTCGCTGATTCGCAACATTCTCGTTTGCTTTTTCCGGTAGCCGATTATGTGCCTGCCGAATTTACTCGATTGCTAGCCGCCTTTGATTGTAAGCCGCACGAAATGGTGTTAAATATTTATGCAAGTTGCCCTTGATTGTAAACCGCACTTGAACAAAGGTTACCTAAGCCTCTGAGATGCATTCGCGACGTTCGCGTACTCGTGCGTTTCCCGTAATTGGCAACCCCGGTATTAATGATGCTTACACCCAGGGGTGTAGTGCTAAAAAAAGAGGTATGGGAACGCCCTTCCCACGTGTTCATACCCCACTCCACCATTGATTTAGGTTAAAGCCGAACTGTAACACTAAACATCGCTCAGATGCCCTCACACGCAAAAGGCTTTGGTTCTCGCATCCCACTCAGGCAAACTAGTTTGCCTGTAACTTACTCCGCAACAGCCTGAAAACTTCAAGACTAATTACTCCGCTGAAACCAAGACAACAGAGCAGGGCCGGATTTACCAATAGGCTATGTAGGCTCAAGCCTAGGATCTCAAGATCCAAGGGGACCGCCAGCAACCTGTGGTCCTCATAGAGTCAATTGCCGGTATATGATCTGTTCGATAAATATTCGTCAAAATTTTGTAGTAATTATTTTATTCACGAAATTTAGTTTTATTCACCTAATCCAGCTATGTCCAACCCGCAGTCAGCATGTGGCCCAGTCGAAGCTTTTTTGCGGCCCCGTTTAGGTTTTCGCTGTGGTAAAAGCATCTTACATACTCACAACCTGTCCTTATTTTGATAATCTTGAATTTGACATTTTTGATGCAGGTGATCCTCAGTGCCACTTTATTACGTCTTATACCATGGCAGTTAGGATTCGGACGGTTTCAGTACATTAGCTTTTGCTAAATTCAGTTTGCTAAGATCAAAGTAAGCCATTCAATGTGCGGCTCTCATAAATATGTCATTCAATTTGCGGTACTGGTTAAATAGTGAAATAATTTTTGGCTCAGTAAGCCGCTTGGGTTGGACAGTGATGACCTAATCAGATTCCGTGTTGATAACGCCGGGGTCTTCCAACGAGTTGCGATGAATCTCAATATGACCGTTGGTCAAGCGGCATATTGACTATTATGTCGATTTACTCAAAGCACTTTGGTTGCGTCCTGTGTTTGCTGAATCGTACCGATTTTGTGTGTGAATTAGGCGAAAGAACTAGTGGCTGTTCGTGTTTGAAGTGCATCTGCTCAAAGCTTGAGGTTGTACTATTACAGATAAGAGCCATGTGTAGGGCTAGCAGCAGTACCCTACAATAAAAACACAGTTGCAATACTGTAGTTTTGTTAGCGTGTCTATTACGTAAAGTGTTTTTAGCTATTATTTTTTCCATTGTAATTTTCTTTAAAAAAAGTCATTCAGAAATCACATTGCTGTTGAGTACTTCCGCAAGTTTGTACTGCTCCCATGCTAAGCCAATCAGAGAAGATTTTAAGAAGCTTCAAAAGCAAGCAAAAGTCACTTTGCCAACTGGCAACAACAGAACTCTACCCCAAAGAGACAAAGAAAAGGGTAGCAGCAAGAAAACGACAAAAGCGCGTTTGGGTCTGATGCCTTACATTAGTGGTTTTTGGTTTATCCAACCACGCGGACCTTTTTTTCTTGGCGTGATTTCACTAACTGCTCAGGAAAAGGTGCATTCGAAAGAATTAAAAATGAATTAAAGGTCGCAATGTCCAGCAGAGGTTGCTCGCACTAAGCATTCGGTACATTAAAAGTGACAAACTTAATTTTAATGAATTCCTGGAGGATCTTGTTATGAAGGCCAGGACAAAACCTTTTTAAATCGTTTACTGTGCTCTGTTCAGCCTTAATAGATTGGATTACTGAAGCTTTTTGTACGTATTTTAATAATGACAGCATAAGGGAGGTTTAAACCAGTCCCGTCGCCACGAGGGAGCATCGGTGGTCTCAGCCCCTCTAAATTTAAATATGAAGCACTATAAATCAGTGGAGATTTTAACAAATTTTCAGAATGTCAAGACCCTGCGCAAATGTAAAGTCCCCTGTTGAAAACGTTCTG
>JGI24159J19872_10010021_pt1 | contig 12424 bp, 10 predicted proteins | sample Ectturendosymbi4_FD_19872 | JGI IMG/M metagenome (IMG submission 19872)
ATTATAAAGTATTTTCCACATTTATATGCTCACGAAATATTTGGGTCGCGAGAATTCATAACGACAAAAAAGGTCGCGCCAAAAAGTAATTGCAGACCCCTGTTTAAACAACGTACATTCGATCGTCGGTTTTTCGAAAGAAGTAGAAGCAGATGAACATTTGGCAGATTAAGATTTACTATTAACGAAAAGCGAGGACGCTGTTCACAGAAAGTGTTCACATAGGAATGTGCAAGAAATACGAACGCTTTTCTTCAACACAATATAAAAAGTGCCATTCGAAATCCGGTACATCACGCCTGTTAATGTGCCGACTTTCATCAATAAATATAAAAAATATCAATAAATTCACATGGAAATTAAATATATTGAATCTTATTTTGCAGAAAATACCTGGACTGATTTACTGATGAACGATTCAAACTATTTTTCGACAAACGTTACACGAACGCTCGTTTACGAAACACTGCTGTACAATTGCTGCCTGCGTTTTTTTTCGCTGAGACATTTTGGCCACTTGGACATTTCAGTCATTCGTCTCACTGTTGTATTAAAACTCGCCATAACAGTGTTCATTAGCCAATATTTTCAGACATCCTGACTGAAATGACTTAATGTTTTTCGGTTATTTCAAAAATATTTCGGTCTGTGACCGAAAAAAAACAGATTGCTGCCTGGAGAATCCTACAATGATAAAACCTCAATGTACAAAAAAAAACAAAATCGCGGTATTTTTCCGAAATATCTGAAAAAGGGCGCTCAATTAGACCTCTTTCATGAACGAAATGCAATCAGAGATCGTTATAAGTACCATGGTAAGCCAACACGTTCAAAACGATCCAATGCAATTTGTAATTCGTTTTGTAATTTGTAAGCCATTCGACTATTCTTTTATCGAACAGATCTTAAAGGATATAACATTTCGCCTCGATGACCAGAATCCGTCAAAAGCTTATCACAAAACAAGTGTTGTAGTTGAAACATTTAAGCTCACGTCCAGAAAATTTCATTGACTTTAAAAATCCATAAAAATCCAGGAAGTCACGAAGTTGTGGCTTTCGCTCACAGCCACCGTGAACTAATTATCAAAGAGACACTCTCAATACAAGGTCAGCAACCCCAAATTAACGTAGAATGTTTTCCCACCACTGTATTTTTTCTTAAAACGGAAATTATCATGCTGCAAGTGTTTGATTAAGAAATATTCAATGCTTTCTGCTTATATCTATAAGAATGCAGTGACCATCGCTTGCCGCCAATCTTACTTCTGCGCGAGTTTGCAAGTGATTCGTTGACCATGTGCAAGTTATGAATCATTATTCTATTGTTTGTCTTATAAGCAAATCAGTATTTCTTTCTTAACAGCATCCTTCACTTGCCGTAACTTGTGGATCATCTCCGACAAGTAATCTTGGTTATACGTTCAGCGTTTTGTACTTTGATTTTGATATTGCCTTAATGTTTAACTATTCCTGATCGAAAATGATCGACTGCGATCCGAAAAGTCTCAGCTTAACATAAACAGTTCAGTTAGGTTTTGCTAGAGTAAAACTTTATTCCAATTTTATATTCCAAAATTTCACGCAGTGGCGTTTTTCGTCTGCATATGTCACTGGAAGGTGCGGCCGCATGCCGAGGTTGGTGTGAAACCTTCATATCGAATAAGCTTGACTGCGCTGTGTGGTGAAGCCGTGCCTATTAAGCCGCTGCAGGAAGAATTGTTCACACGATCAAAGTTTGATATGATTTATTGACACCTTGATAAGCAACTTGTGTCAGTAGACAATGTTTGTTTGCCCACCGCCAGGGTGGAGTGTTTGGTATCCTGAAATAGTCCGCTTTGACACAGCATGTACAGAAGTCGCCCTCTCAAAAGTTGTGCAGGTACTCTCCTTTACGTTTCCTGTAAAGTGTTAATTTTGTCCGCGGTTCAATGCGAACTGTGTACATCGCAAGGCATTGCTCGCCTGCAATGTTCAGCGTGGCGTGGAAAAAATAGCGTGCAAATCGAGAACGTCGAACGTAGACTGAGAAATGTCGTTCTTGTTTAGGCAGAGCAGCAAAATATCATGCAGACAACCACACCACCTGCAAAAAAGATGGAAAGCCCGGATGAAAGAGGCCCTGGCTCTATTCTGCCCGACCCAACCCTGAGATATTTGAACACACAGCGTGCTGTACATGCTCAATATGTTCTTCAACTTCTACAAATTCAACGTCGAGCCGGCTTCCTGTGCGACATAACCATTCAAGTGCGAGACAAGTCCTTCAAAGCGCACAAACCGCTCCTTGCCGCCTGCAGTCTTTATTTCAGGTACGTTTAGTGCTGAGCGTTCTTGTTGGTTTGAAGCTTTATTTTGTGCAAGGGATTGACGTGCGCGATGTCTGGGACCATATTTGGCAAAGTTTTAAAACCCGGTTCAAGTTACAATGTGTTGCCAGCCTGTTCCCGCAAAACGATAAATGCTCTCATGTCCAAGTATTTGGTGTTCACAAAGGAGACGCAATCGAATCAGACAGCAAATTTTTTTAATAGGAATTCGATTTTATGTAACTCTAGGCATCTCCAGTCATGAAGCCTATTCAAATAAATTAGATTCGAGCTTTTCTCCCATTACCCATCATAGATAACAAAAAGTGAACCCATCAATATTGTTGTCGAAGACTAGGGTCGTACTTGAGAGTAGCAGTAATATTTTCCTCCAATTTTAATGCGTTCTTGAATGTTCTAAGTAGGTCATTGTTTTGGTGATTCTCAGAACCTATATAAGGTATTCACGAACAACGGCTTTACACCCTTGATCTAAGATTTTCCTGTTTCTGAATGTTCATGTCAAACGGGATTTTAAAGTCGCATGAAACCCACTCTTCAAAAGGAAGTTTTGCTGCTGACGTTACATTTTTGCGATTTTGCAGAATCGGGTTCGCGTCGAGATTAAACTTTAACACGAACTGGATTACGTTCTCCTTCGGTTTCTGTTCTATTCATTATGTTAGTGGTAAATGATTTACAGACGTGACAGGAAACGTATGCTTGTCCTATTAACTAATGCAAACTAAAATCAGGTAAAGAAACGTGTAGAGATTAATGATTGACCTACACAGACAGCTCTTTGGCCCGTTTTCAACAAGTCAAATTTACGATAAATCCATGTGCATTTCATGAAATACTGACTGTTTATTTCGACCTCTAAGTAAGGTGTAATGGGCTCGGAACCAAAAACTTAACTGTGATTCTGATTCTTTTTGTTGTCATGGTTTTATCTATTAAACGCCATCTACGTGTGTGAATCTAAAAATATGATAAACTATCACTTCAGGAAATTATATTTGCTAAATACCCTACTTTATCACGTCATCGTTGAATTTGCGTAAAAGGAATTGGTTCTTTTCATCGATTTTGTTACCTTAAGTTGTTACTTTTACCGTTAAGAATGCAGGTTGTTGTTCTGTTACCGCGTTTCATGTAACTCTTGAGGCTAAACTGAACACTTAAGCGGAGAGTGGAACTCCGGCTGCAAACAGCTCTAAGCGGCCCCAATGCTCATGGTTACTCGAAATAGCTCTGCATTGAAAACGTCCGTGGTTACTTTTAACTGATAATGGTGATGCGTTCGTGTATAAAAGTCCAACACGAATGTTCGGCTACCCTACGGTGGACTGGTGGATTTTTCGTTGTGTACTTGGAAAATAGCAAACTGTCTTCCATAGGCAATAAAGACCAGGCCCACTGGAATTAAAGAGCAACTACCATTTTTCTGGTGCTACTAGTTTGCGGGCGCCGAACCACAGCGCACGTGTTTGCGTTGTGCACCATTCAAACAAAGTGTGGTCTGTTAGTTCCGATAAACTTTTAGATGCCTGCGCTTTACGACGCGAGGTAAAAGGTTTTTGTGAGTTTGTGGCAGTCCTGTGACGTGGATCCTGTTTTGACCGCATAGCCAGCTCCACTCCGGGGAGATGCGTTGGCCGCACGTTGCCTGGCATCACACCACCACCTGTCTCACTGCTAAATTTCATAAGCACTGCAGTGACACCGGTAAGTGATGACGCAGGTTGCCGTAAAAATTGCTAGAATGAAAATAAGGAGCGTATTACAGCAACACAGTAAATGTATTGACACCGCCGGAAAGTAATTGAGATCTTTCAGTGTTATAATCGGCCTGTATTGATGGCGGAAGTTTTTGAATTGTTTTTTATCGAAGGTGAATTTCAATCCCTGTTTAGCATTTTCTGCTTCCCGTGTTAAATGCTTATTGCGTTAATCAACAATCCAATGTGGAAACCAAACGTTGAAGCGATTTTCACGAAGACGATACATAGATTCGGGCATAGTGAGACTTGGTGGAATAGAATGAGAGGAGAAAAAAATGAGCATTTTGGTGTCAACTTTCGACCGAAGCGCTAGAGCCACGAAAGTAGTGAAAACACGTATGGGACAAGAGCTTGTGATTTTTGTGTCACAAAACTTAACCATCAACATATTATTTTGAGTCAAGAGATGGACGTTGGTCTTCAACTTGTGATGTGAAATAAATTTCATCGTTCTATTCCAAGTTATAATTGCGCTGTAAGAATCGGTAAGTTCCTGTTGGACAACTTTTTTACACAGTTACTTAGAAGCTTGATGTCGAAGTGTGTGGAAAAGTAATGAACCAGTTTGTTCAAACAGTTAATACAACATGTCCTTACTGAGTTGGAGGGGTGGCATTTTTCGGCAACTACTCGTTTTGCAGACGCGTCAGATGATCTTGTTTTTTTGCACAAACTTTTCACAATCGATTTGAATACAAGTAAGAGCCGACTGTCCGAGTTACAAAACTCGTCCAACTGTTATGATGCAGGACCTTGGCAATGCACTTGGTCCAGCAGAAAGTGAATGAAACGATGAAACTTTTTTCACATTAAAATGTAGTTAAAATATAATTAAATTATAAATTCTAATTCATATCTACTTATATGTTCTGTTCATTCCTTCCGGTTTGATCCAAAATCACCCCTCACCTAATGCGTCGTTTTAAGTCGTTACCAATGCCCTTTTGTCTCTAGCGCTCCAAGCGAGAGCTAACTTGAAAAGCTCACTTACTTCCGGAGATGAACGTATTTGTGTTTTTCAAATCCAAAACCAAAAGTGACAGTTTTAAAATGCAAATCCTGTTCAAATCAAAAATCCTATGACTGTTATTAGGCTATATCTAATCCAACTCAAAGATTCATAGACAAAAAGACCTTGGTAACTAGATCGACTTAGCACTCATTCAAAGCCAAAGTCCATCACTTGCATTAGTTTCTGGCATTTCAAGTTTTTTCTCAACAGCAATCTAGACCAGTGCTCTTCAAACTTTTTGTCATCGTGAAACCCCTGATATACTTTCGCGTTTGTCATGGAACTCCCATTAAAAAAAACAAAAAAAAACGACTTGTAAGAAAATAAAATATTTCGTTATTAGACACTTCAACAAATAAACAGTTATTACATAAGCTAAAAGCAAGAAATTTATAAACTCGGTTGTTCTTACATTTTTGGAATGTAGCTGCCACATTCAGAATTTGGTCATCGGGCAAAAAGAACCCGCATCTCAAATACGTGTCGTCCCATTTTGTAACTTTGGCAATTGAATTACATTTGGTCCGTTTCAGATTAGGTGCCTCTTTCACATTTGAACTAAACTGCTCATTACCATCCACACCTTCGCTGTTATTATTATTTCGCTTCACATAAGAAAATATACTCTTTTGCTTCATCTGGTTTGACTAGATGGTTTCACGCTGTTTTTACTTTACTCCCACAGAGGTTGAACAGCAGCTCTAGTCTGTAACTCAGTCTACTCTCTGCAAGACTCAAAGCTGAGTCTACTTTTTACTCAGTACACTCTACTGTGAACTGTACACCGGCAACATCGTATAATTGTGATGCAACAATAACTTTCTTCTTAATTGCACAACAATGAACAGCAACTGACGCAACAACTATCAATATTTCTTGTTCCGCTATCTGCACTCAACCCCCCTAACTGGCCTACTTGGAGTCTGAATGCGGCACGGTGATCTAAAAAAATTTCATAATGACGCATCAACGTATTGAAGCAAGAAATCAGTTCCCCTCAAAAACAAGGAACCCTCACGGAACCCTTAAAACTCACAGAACCCCACTACGTGTTGTGCGGAACCCTAGGATTCGGACCCCTTATTGAAGAGCACTGATCTAGACTGTACTACTGCATCGCCTGTAAGATATCAAACCAGAAAAAAAGGCCTGGACTGGACGATATATCGGGCCGACATTTGGGTTTCACCGATATATCGGTATCGGCCAAAACGGCCGATTTTATCGGCCTCAGTGGGTGTTGACAAACGCTGTTATATTCCTCACGCATCCAGACAACATGCGCAAGACAGCACAAAGAACCAAGTCAAGACAGTTACCTTGTAGCAATGCCAGCAGGTGCGTTTTCATAAATAAGCAGACAAGATGAAGCATGGTGCACGCGTCAGCCATTGCAGCCGAAACAAAGCATCATCATCAATTAGATTAATTAAAAATCATAGCAAAATATTGAAATTGCTGCAATTTGAAAAATTTCAGCTCATAAATCCCGATTTTTAAAATTTTTGAAAAAGAGGTATAGCATAGAATACATTGTATTTTTGCTAATGAAGCGAAATCATGACTTAAAAATTTTGGAAATGTCGGTATCGGCTATCGGTCCATGAATGGCCGATATATCGGCATCTGTATTGGCCCCAAAAAAGCGATATCGGTCCATCTCTAACAAATAATATGATTAACTGTGGTAATTATTGCCAGGCAGAAGGTATTGCTGTAGGTGTGACAATCATGGCTCAAGAAAAGGGGCTGAATAAATAAAAGTCAAACCAATTACGTAACTTTGCTGACATATAGGCTACGTAAGACAGCAGACTTGTATCACTCGTCATAGCCAAGGCTCAAGATTTGAACAAACACGATGTGCAATTCCGACGGATGCGAGAAACTCCACTGAATCAAACTTAACAGATTAAATACAGCAATGTGATTAAATACAGCAAACCCGAACCTGAACCGAAAGTTGCGAAGAAGTACAAAACAAAATTATCAAAACCAATCCAAATCCGGCTAAGCAGAAATTATACATTCCAATCCGAATCCATCAAAATACTAAAATGCAGCAGGATTTAAATCCAAATCTAAGCCATGTTCATCTCTGCTAACCTCGAAGACACATTTCCCAGACATTTTATGTCGTCATCAGAAGCGTCACTCTATTCAGTAAAATTCTGTACTCTCTTTATGTGCACGTTACGATGCAGGTAACACTTCCAGTGACGGACCAAGTCATGGCTATTGAGAGACGGATTGATATCGACGGGTCATAAGCGTGTACGTGTTCATATCAGTTTTGTACGGAGTTGGGAATTTGATAATCCGATCCAGATATGAAAATTCGAAATCAGCATCACACCAGATTTCAGCCACAACAACAGTTTTTTGCCATGGTTGTTGAATTTAGTAGTAGTCTGTAGGGATTCACAGGTTTAGTTTGACGATACAAACCTTTACTCAACAAAACACACACATAACCAAGCAATCCCGTGAAACACTCTACATTTTGTACTGAATTCAGCCTGACGCATAAAAACTCACCTCAGATAAAAAGTACACCACCAGCATTAACTTCCATAAAAACGCATATTCATTGACATTTGGTAACTTTTAGTAACCTACATTTCTCTTTATAAGAAATATACAAGTTTGGCTAAATACAGCATTATGTAATTGTAAAGTTTTAATACAATCATGATGAAATCCAAAAAGCCGTATAACCCATATAGTGTGGTCTTTCACTGTCTTTGCAATGTATAAGATGAAAGTAATCCCATCCTGCACTTCTAGCATGTTTATTTCTTCAAAAGATCAGTTAATCAATTTTAACAAGCATTAGTATCATCAAAGAATTCATGACACTAATTAGTCTTGCCTAATCCCAAGTACAACTGACTGACGACACATAGACAGCCTTTCCAATGATTGTATCTTGCTTGGCGCGAAATTAGGTACTCTACGTGCACGACTGAGGTGCAAAGCGAACCTGTGTGTTACGTCACAGAACAACATAAAAACACGTCATCCAGGGTCTTAATAGAATCACGAAAAAAATGTTCCCTCGTGAAAAAAATCAAAACGCAATAAAAGAATGACAAGTTCCGAAACAATTCTGGATAATCCAGAATCGAATCCGGAATTCTGAATAGTCCAGAATCGAATCCGGCTCGAACAAAAATTATATCCAAAAATCTTATAATTCGGCAGAATCGGACTCTATAAATGCGGACCCTGAACAATGCTTCGTTTACAGAGTTCAGTCTGTGCTGCAAATAAGTAATAGACAAAGCACTGAACTGCAAGTGACCAGTTCATTTTAACTATTTTGGCGGTTGTGCTGTGTTTGCGTTAGTAAGGCTTCGCGGCAACAGCAAGACCAGCGTTCTGCTAGTTAAAATTTTTGCGCAGTTTTCAGCATTGACCAGATAAATCGTTGATGCATTTGTCCCTTGTTGCAAGAACTAGTAGAGAGCAATTGCCGCAATCAGTGAAGACGACCTGTCCTGAAAGGATCCATCCCATAGACATGCGGGCCAAAGCTAAGGGTGCTACAAGTAGAAAAGTTGACCGAAGCCTGATGAAAATGCTATAGTTTTTTGAAATCGTTCTAACCTTAGCATAAGACAATACAAAGAAACTACCACTGATTTGTTTTAGCCCAGGGGTCTCCAAACATTTTTGCCCAGGGGTCTCCAAACATTTTTGCCCGAGGGCCGCATAAACTACTACACAATAGTTCGAGGGCCGGACATCTTACGTAATGTTACAGTTTCGGGATATGTTACATTCTATCAAATCAACAAATATTTCGTAAATAATTTATTTTTCATCACTGAAAAATGTCTTTGTGGCCAAAAAATGTCTTTGTGGCCAAAAAATGTCTTTGTGGCCAAAAATGTCTTTGTGGCCAAATGAAATGGCTTCACAGGCCGAGCTTTGGTTCGCGAGCCGCAGGTTGGAGACCCCTGTTTTAAAGCACTTGGTTAATAACCTTGGATTCGTTACTGCGCGAGTGCTAATTTGGCCACGCACGTTATTGGATATAGTGACAGTCTGGTACAAAGCTGAATAAATGTTCGTAGTTTTTAATACTTTTCCATTTCCATAAACCATTTCATCGCGCTCATCGCGAATTAAAAACAAACATTGTCAAAAACGAATGGTGTTGCAACGGCAATGTTACATAGGAAAATCGAATACTCATGTCATGATAAAACATTGAACAAGGCTGCGGTTGATGTCTGAAAAAAAGCATGCGTATGAAGAAACTTACTTGTGGGTTGGCAGTGTCATTAAACGTTTANTCGCTCAGGTGCAAAATATCATTTGCTTAGTTCTTAGCAACGAAATAAAAATCCTGGAAAACAGCGGCAAAAGTTCGAGACTTGCGCCACAGTAACTTCATAGATACAGGTTTGAGCACCTGGCAAGCTGGTAAAAATATACGTTTGGTGATCCCACTGTATATTGCGTTCGTTAGAATATTGTAGATATGGTGGTATTGTTACAATCGGAAATCCCGAGCGGCAAGTGCGCAAAGCTTCACACTGTGGCAGCAAGCAACAATATAGAGATCACATTCCATGATCACTCTATTGTTGCTTGTTCGTGCCAGAAATACATGGGTGTTATTCTTCTACCACATCCCGTTCGTGGTGAACCGCGCATTCAACGCAACGCCAGCCAAGAGGTTGCAACAGTATCATACCAATGCCGTCTGCATCCCAATAATGCTGAAATATCAACCTTCCTTCGTGTTCAAGCGTAGATACCTTTGCTGCTTCTTAAGTAAGAATTAATTCAATCTGTGACAGTTACTTTCTACTAGTTCCACAGGTTTATAAAGTCTAATGGACGATAAACTACTGTAAAGCAAGACGATGCTCAGCTTCACAAAGTGAAAATACCGCTCGGCCTAAAGATCGACTCAACTTTATCTTTGTCAGCATATTTCTTGGATAAAAGTGTTAACTGCCGCCCCTGGACAGTAAAACCGAATCGAAGCTTTAGTCCAGGGTTTGTTTTAAGGAAAATGTTAGCTACCCGGTATGTACCTGCAGAAAACCGATTTCTCTGATTCTAGGGACCTAAAACACCTTAAAACCTGCTTTAATCTCATTTGAAGCAATTAAACTCCCAATAGATAACAGCGTCCGTCGGGCGATGTGGTTAAGCTGGTCATGGGGTTGGTTAGACAGAGCGATGAAAATTTGTTTAGTCAAACCAGCAGAAGTTTTCAAACCCGGTTCAAGTTACAACTTGTTGTCAATCAGTTCGGGCAACGTGAATGAACACACCAGAGTCGCGCGGGCGTTCGTGCCCGAATCCTGTACATTAAAAGCATTTTCAAGTGCAATGGACTGATCCTCCATATAGTAAAAGTAAATGTGCAGTTTTGCCAAATCGCCAACTACGTTTTTCCGGAATGTTCTACCGTATGCCAGCTGTGTTGATGACGCATGCCAGCTGTGTTGATGACCTGGTTGATGATACAAGCCTGCTGGCATCGCGCCCATTGCACTGAATTATGACGAAACAACGCAAAGGTGACGTGCCAACCCGATTGCCGCGCACCTAGTTGTTTTGTGAACGCAATCTTGTTAATCACTGGGGGATGAAACGGAACTGTGCAAAACCATCTCAGCGCGTTGAACAATTTAAGTCTTTAAGATAACTGTGATAGATTCTTGTTTTTCTACGCACAAATAATAGTAGGTTTCTAGGCTGTGTCGTGTCAAAAACAGCGAGCTTTTAGTTATTTGGAAAAAAAATGAACAGGAGTTGCGGTGATAGAGCAAAAATGTAACTGCTTTGAAATATTCATTCCAATATTGTGTATGAATGATACCGGACTTAAAAATTTCGGTAGCGTCGTCATAATCAAACAGGCAGAGTTTTCGAAAAGGTGTTCTGCATGAGCGACATCTTGCGTCCAATAAGATTGTTGAGCTTGTCGCGAGGTGGTGCACGCGAACACCGAAACGAGACGTACGTTGCCCTGCAAAGCTTGGTGTTGATTGATAAGATAGACTTTCAACGGTACATTGTCGCTTGATCCAAGGGCGTGTTGTTCTTTCCAGGTCGCTGTTTGCAAATGCTGAAACGATGGAATCGACAGCTTTAAACTTGAACATCTTGACGCCGATTGGGTTCGAGGTCCTTCTCGACTACATATACTCGGGAAGTTTGGCGATCACGGCAGAGAACAGCACAGAAGTTCTTTCGGCCGCTACCTGTTTGCAGGTAAAACATTGTTCTACTGCTGATGGCACAGATCGCTGTGCACGTGCATGTTACTGTGTCGCCACGGGCAGCAGCGTAACCAACCCAAAGATTTGGGGGGTCGAAAAGTTTGGGGTGGGCAAAATGTTTGATTTTAGGCGAATAACACTATTTTGTTTAAGATACCACCTCTCATAGCACAAAATGACTAAAAACGCTAAAAATTCGTGGGGACGCCTATGGCCACGGGGTGGTGTCCTGCGCAATAGAGGGGGACCTTCGATAATTCCGGTTTGTTTCCGTTCTTTGATCAAAGTTTTGAATTTAAGTTTTTATTCAAGTAAAATTTTTATTTAAGTTAGGATGCAGCCAAGTGAAACGTCAAACTTACGCAGGGGCGTAACGAGGCTAGATGGCGCCCGGAGCAAGAAACAAGTTTGGCACCCCCATGTTCGAACCTGAAGTCTTTCGGAAGCAAATGTGCTGCATTGAAAAAAATACTTGTGACATTTTTAGGACTTTTTGGCGCCCCGACAGTGGCTCGGCGCACGGGGAATTATGCCCCCCTTGCATCCCCTCGTTACGCCCCTGCCCCGCAGTGATTCGGCGCCCGGGGATTGTGCCTCCTGCCGGGGATTTCCCCGGCGCCCGGGGATTGTGCCTCCTTCGTTACGCCTATGAACTTACGTCCTACATTCGTTCGTTGACCATTGAACGAATCAGTATGTTGGTTCCTGAGATGGTAATTTTGATGGTAAAGATAATGTAAAAAAGTTTTGATTCTTGTGTAAACGGAGCACTGGCTTCACCGATACTACGCTCTACAATCAACAGCATTCAAGGAAGCCAGTGATAATATTACGTAGGTGAGAAGTTCAAACCTCGCAAGGAAGATACTGCGGTTTATGAGTGCATTGCAGCGTGTGTTGCTAACTGCCAGTGTTAACGGCGTAGACTTGTGCAGATGACGAACGTCGTCGAAACGTGCCTCAACTTCATGCGCTCGTCGTTCCGGATGTCGAAGAGCAGCGAGCGATCCCCCCCCGTCACCGCCAGTCTCGCTCCGATGCAGAACGGCGTCGAGGAACGGGTGGGGGG
>JGI24159J19872_10010023_pt1 | contig 12423 bp, 7 predicted proteins | sample Ectturendosymbi4_FD_19872 | JGI IMG/M metagenome (IMG submission 19872)
CTACCTCACTTACATGTGAATGTAGCTGTATACTTTGCCCAAATTTTGAAAATTTTTGCCCAAATAATGGCCAATTTTTCAGCGTTGGGGATGCGACCGCATCCCAATGCCGTACGCTTATCGTTCTGAAAATGGACATAGCCGCTGTCCAGTCCTCTTCATCTTGTTAGAGAATTGGACCAAAGTTAATGTTGCAACCTGTGTCGGCATGCGCTTAGGTCATTGTCACTGGATACGGTATACGCTGTTTGTGACGTCACAATATGACGTCATATTCACGTTTGCAAACCAACGTTTTGTCGAAGTTTGTTGACACACTGCATATTTAGGGACGCCGGAGCAGTGGTAGGGCAGGGGGAGCAGTAAAAGTGTTGAGGGCAATCGAAACTTATAAAAAACAAAAAATCGCTCCCAATTATGTTTGTTTTTGTTAATCAACAGTGTTGACCTCAAAAATAATACCAGAAATTATAGAATATCATTCTGAATTTTCGTGGTTGGTGCCCGAATAGCTGCAACAAACTTGTTTCAAGTCGATCTTGATAAATCATGAAATTACTTATGATACTGCTATAAAAAAGGCACCTCCACCCCGTTGCTCCCTTAATGAAAGGGCAGAGGAGGCAATGCCCCGCCGTGCCTCCATTCTCCGGCGTCCCTGTGAATCATTTCTACACGCACTCTCTGCTGTATTATGTGTCACTGCAATGAACATAAATTATCAGCGGTCCTCTGACAGAGGGCAGTTGATAACTGCAGAAATATCCGGCAACGCTTTGAGCCGGGGGGTTGAACACACTCAGTGCTACGTCAGCGCAGTTCACAACTGCAAAAATACAAGGCTGCGCGCATGTCTCGTCGAATAGCAGTCGATCAAAAGGTATGCACAGGGTTGCCAATTTGGCTTTTTCAAAGTCAAAATTTGAAATTCTGGCTTTTTTTGAAAAGCAAAAAAGCCAACAAAATCTGGCTTTTGTGACTTTTTTCAGTCGGAAAGGCTTGACTCTGACAAAGCATTGTCTGAGCTGCATATTTATTACAAATCTCTTCTGACGAGAGTATGTCCACACAGGGTGCAAGGAATATTACAAAGATTTTACTGTTGCCCTAAAATTGCCCGATGGATTTAATAAGAAACAAATGTACGTTTAATGTAATCACGGGGAAAGAAAATGTTTCTGAAGACTGGAATTGTGTTGCATCGATGTTTCTGACGAGTTGGAATATCTATTTGTGTTTGGTTATGCATGTTTTACATGTGTATGTTTTGTGACTCCTATGTGGCTTTTTTGGGATTAGGTTTGGCTTTTTTTGGTAAAGACAGGTTGGCAACCCTGGGTATGCGGCGGGGATGGCGTACACCCAGGGTTGACAGTTTGAAACTTGTAAACTACACAAGAATTGAGAATGCGCATAAAGTAGCCTACGCAAGAAAATTTTCGTTTTTGTAACATGTGGCTGTATCTGTGTGGCTGTTAAGAAAATTTTCGTTTTTGTAACATGTGGCTGTTATAATTACTGAGGGGAAAGGATGCAGTAGATACAGGCTTGTGTGAGTCGTTATGACCAATCCCCCTGCACTGCCAATTACTGACGAATCTCGAAACGATGCACATTGTGAAAGCACAGGTGTGCGGCTGTATTAGCACAAAAAACGAAACAGGAAACCAGTGATGCATCATAAAATCAGCTAAACCAAGCACGTTGAAATAGGTTAGTTTTGAAACTTGACTCAGAAAATTAATTAAATGTCCATAATTATCTTCAGGCTTGATGTAATTAGACCCAACCAAAAAGACCACCCGTGATTTTTTAAAAAGCCCACTTGAAAAAAATAACAAAACCCACCAAAAATCCCAATCTTCTTCGAAAAATGTACAATGATGTAAAAAGTAAAATGAGCAGCACACTTGTACAGTTAACTGTAAAATGTTTTTAATCAAACAAAACGAACAGCAACGAAATTTGAAGGACTTGAAAAAAAAGAATAATGCGAACAGTTTAAGTAGATTTTAATGGTTATCTTCTTGATATCTGTAAAATCGGTATATTTTAATCAAATTTTCTGCCTTCTCTGCATCCAAACTGTTTCTGATGTTGGACCATACCAAACCACATGTTGAAAAAATACACTCTGTGGACACTGAACTAGCAAGGCATACACACAAACCTGACGTGAAACTGCAGAGGTTGTGCGGGATTGGATTTTTTCTGTTGGTTGTGCGCATGCTTGAAAAGCCTTACTACTGTGGAGTGGACTGACCAACACTGCGAAAGCAAAGATGGGGTACATTTCTTTACCCCAGTTTTGAATGCCATATTAGGTATAACAAATTATTATTGTGATTCTAAAAACAGTGATATTGCATGATGTAATAAAACAATTCAGAATGGGGTTTTTCTGTTGTTTTTTTTTAAAGAAAACCTGTTTCTTTTCAAAAAAAAACAAAAAAATGGAATTAAAAAAACAAAAAACTCAGGTGGGATGGGTTTTTCTCAACCCTGATTATCTTTCAATCCTTTTTTGTGATTTGCCCTTGAATCGCACTATCTGGAACAAGTCGCACGTCACTATCAGTTTGATTAGGGTGTGGGCCGTACACCTAGAGTATAGGTCTCTGCTACTGAAGATTAAAAAGCAGAGAATTACTGGCATTTGAATACGTAAAAATTAGTGTTGACAACAAAACAAGTTTCGAAAAATTAAAGCCATGCAACATGTATTAGTAGCTTTACAATAGGAAAAATCATCTAAGTTACAACATACAAATTTTTATAATTTCACTGTTTGGATGCCCGGGCCGTCGCCTCCCTCTCTGCACGCCACTGTTGAAAACTTTTATGAACTCAACTGTTTTTTGTTAATTTTTTCGCCTTGGGGTAGTTTTATTACTGCAAAGTTACTTCCGTAGATTGCGTGCATTTGCATGATTTCGCCTTAGACAAAAATGCAGGGCCATCGCCAGCGGGGGGACCAGTGGCGCCCGGCTACCCCATTCATTTCACGTTTGGCACCGGTTGCTGCATACATCCAATACTGTATTTCAAAAATGTGGGCCCCCTTCTGCTAAATCCTGGCGACGGGCCTGCAAAAATGCCTATCAGATTTGTAATGGGACGTTTCATTAAAATCTAGGTTATCCATGAAGACGGTCGCATAGAAAAAACTTTTTGAAATGGGGTGGCAAAACAAAGTTTTCGAAGGCCTGGCCTAAATCGTCACTTTTTTCTAATCCCCTTGCGGTGACGAATTAGGCAATATCTACTGCACTTAAAAACCGCTCTGACAGGCTTAATTGTTAGATTGGTGTCGTGGTTCTTTTCTCATGGTTAAATTGGACAGTGAACGATTCAGTGCAAGCTGCTGAGGATGTGGCAGATTGGCTCTCTTTTCCGGCTGGCTCATTGCTAGTAAACGTCCTTTTTTAATTAGGTCGTTACGTCAGTTGCTGCAAGTTTTACTTTTGTGCTGTATCTTGCTTTTTAAGCATTGCTCACAATTTGTTGTTTTCACTGAAATGTGCAAGTGCAAGACAACAACGTATGCATCTCTAAAATGTGATTTCAACCGCAACAACAACTGCAGTGCGGTTTCAGCCAAACCAGCAGAAACGCAGTTTACTTCAAGGTGTTCCCAAACATGCCGTTATGATCTTACAAGTTTACAATATGAAAAAGGTAATTTCATTGTGTGAATAAGGTGGCACAATATGATAGTGGCGGATCCAGTGGGGGCGTTTGGAGCTACTGCCTTCTGCTGAGAAAGTAAAATCCAGGATGTCTGAAAAGCTCAACTGGTGTCAAAAAAACGCGAAAAGGCACCTACGTTTCGACAGCTAACAATCTACCTTCAACAGGGTTTCAACAAAAGTAGCAGTGGAACTGTTTGAATAAATGACAGTAAAATGCTGTTTTTGAAACTGCTAAATGTAAACGAACAAAAGTATAAGCATGCCACTTTGAATATTTCAATAAACTGTTGTTTGCAACCGTACGTTAAAACTTTATCGTACTGTAGGTCAGTTCAACTCACGTTTGAGGATAAAACCGAATTTTCTTGCAAAAAATTGGGCTGTGCACGAGTTAATGCATACGGTTTTTTCTCCGCCAAATCATTCAACAAAAAAACTTCAAAAAACACGAACTCGTCAACACTGTACAGTAAACCGAAAATCTAGCGGGTATCACGCATCGTCACATTTTCCCCATTCGTCATCAATTAGTACAAAATTTTTTCCTTGGGGCTCGCGCCAGTAGCAAAAATGAAAGTATGCCATTTTGGAAGTCGTGCATACACGCACGATCTGCAAACGTATTGTGTAAAAAAGCCAAACATTACAAAAAAAAGCACGGACAAGTATGTTAGCACCAAGACAGATAGGCAAGGCGGGGCAGCAGTACGAGACAAAATCACAGATCGACTTTTGTGCATCGATACAATGGGCAGTGGTGCGTTGGTGAGGTCAAGACACTGGATTGTTTCACAAAATCAGCGGCTGACAAGGGCACAGAAAGACGATGGCTCTTAACTTGCTAATAAGGATTATTACGAGCTGGTGGTATAGAGGAAGAAAGGTCATATCGTAATCAACAATAGCGAGCTGGGTCCACTCTGGAACCCTGCAATGGCCGAAAAAGCATAGACGTGCTGCATGCGTGAGGTAGGACCGGTTTTCTGAAATTGTTAAACACCAGCGAGACGGTAGTTGCTTCAAGCATTGGAAACATATGAACCAGAATCACATGCTTCGCCACTTTACTAAATGAGTGAATCAACACCGTCTTTATTGGCCGCCAGGATGAAAATACTGCATCGTCCCTTGTCCAAATGCATATGTCAACAGACGGCGTTCACTTTTCCCTGCGGAAGCTAATAGGAAGCAAGCAAACTACGCACAGAGAGGAAAAAAACACAATGCTGTTTTATGGAAAATTTGCTACTGGCGAGGATAGCACATGATGAAACACAGTTGGAAAGGGCATTTTTGCTGAGGACGCTTGATATGAAAATTGCATAAGTCGTAGCGTTCCGCTGGTTAGTTCCGAGTCCAAATATCGTGAACCAGCATGAAACAGGCTCTCCATCTTCTTACAAGTCCAACTCCGTGTCACCGAGACTAAAATAAAGGGCGGTATAGTTTAAAAAAACACGCATAGGCGCGTGAAAAAAATAGTAGATTACAAAAATGAAAATGTTAACTGCGCGCATGATGAATTTTGACGCGAAAGCAATTTGTCGTCATCGCTGTTCTTCTTCATGGTATGAGCCAGTTCTTTCAATTCACTGCATACAGATCAACTGCAATTATTATTTGCCGTCGTATTTGTTACTCATATAGGCCATTTTGCTAAAACATCTTCATCAAAAAAGTCGTAAAACGGTTGACTGAGCACGATGACATCACAACATCACTGCCCACAGGGGCTCCGCACAAGCTGGGGCCGGACCTGATGATCGCTGTTAAGGAATAAAGACGAGGAGATACACGGGGGGTAACGCCGCAATACGTACTGTGCCAAGTAGTCTTTTACGTTAGAATGTCCGTTCTGTCGCGCCAGGCCGATCAAAATGCCGGTGGCGCACTTTCCCTGCCGATTGCGGCAGATGCTGCAGTTGCAAAAGCCTCTGCAAACGGGACACTTCCAATCCTGCAAAACACAGGAATGACGAAACGGTCGGGAAACGCGAATCATTAACAAATACTAATAACACAAAGAAAGTAAATGACGCGTCAAGTCTTGGCGGACGCCCCACTTTGGGACAGCTGGAGAATGAGGTTTAATGTCGGAAATAGGCTTCCTTCGGGTATGTTTTTGAATAATCAAGTTTATATTTCAAAGGGGAACATCACGACTTTAAGTGATCTTTATGTGGGACACGGCACAGAAAAGCTTGGGAAACACTGCTTTAGAGCTTGCAAGTCACTTTCAACGTTTTCAGCAAATCTCCGAAAGCCGTCGCTGTTGGCTTCTGCCTTTATTGACTTCGAAAAAGCAGGAACAACACAAACAAAGAAATCATTTTTGGGATGTGCAAGTTTCACGCATTGCTTTTGGTAAAAATCGTTTCCCGCGAAAATTTTAAAAATTTGCCGATTTTAGTCAACCTGACAGGCAAATTTTTCCACCTCATAAAGCTCTCGTCAAACGTATATTTTTAAAGCATTGTTTCACGAAGAAAAATAAACACTCTGATAGGAAAATACAACGCTTAGTCAATGCAACTTCCCACAGCAAGAACTTATCGCAAATACAATGCAGCAGCCTTTCCAAATAACGTACCGGATCCAAGAGAGATTCCCGTACAGATTCTCCGTAACGGTTCAGCAAGCACGGACCGCAAAATTGGCCACGAACACCCACACACTTTTCGTAGCGACAGCAGGACTTCGTATCCATTGTTTTCTGTCGACACTGGTGACAGGATGTGCCCTGGATGAGCAAGCAGCATTGTTACTGGTTATCCCAAGGTATCTACTGTATATAGTGCCACAACTAAAAATCACCTTCACAGCATCGTACGTTTTTCCGACTGAATACTCAGCTATGTTGGCGAGCATCTCAGATGTGACCTCATCGACAGGTATGATGACGTGTGGTTGAGCCAGCGTGCGTCTCTTTTTTGGTGAGTCTGCAGAAAGTTTGAGGAATCAGCGGCGCTAGCTGTTTTACAAGAGCAAAACCATGCACTCATGGGCTGGCCGGATAGACTAGGGCTTTTGCAAAGTTGTAAGCGTTTTACGAAGTTCCTTGTTGAGAATCTGCAGAATTAGTCTGCAGGTGCACAGCGAAAAAAATGTTGCAAAGTTGGCTTTTGTTTTCCTGTGTCGTGTCGGGAATTACGATGAGCTTCTAACGCAAAAACGCTTGAACTTCATAAATGCACCAAACTAGCGCATTGAAGTAAACGCAAAGCGAATAAGGCGTAAATGCATTCTTCACACGTTCACCAGACTAACGAATTTTGACTTTATCCTTTCTGTATTAATAACTGTTCCTTCTGCTTTCCGTTTTGTTCAGATGTTTAAAACTTTCTTCTTAAATGCCACAACTGGCTTTTCTGAAGCCTTGCATGCTGAGCAGATATAAATCTGTCGTCTCCTTATGGTATTTTAGTCGTTGCATCACATGCCCATAATGGAATTTTTGTAAGTTTTGTGTGAGGTTGTTGAACTTTTCCAATTTTTCTAACACTTCTCCTGTCCTTGTCAATTTTAAGAAAATACTTCAAATGTATTCTTTTAAAGTAAAACTCAGTTGCTTGGCCTCCTGACGACGAGCTTTGCTTTGCTTTTCACTATTAACGGAGCAAAAAAAGATCACCACAAAAGGCTTAGAAACAAGAACCACCATTATAATTTCTCCAAGCATTTCAAAAACACCCAGAATTGTAGAAACAACCATTAAAAATATTTTAAAGTGCACTTTCAGCTGCAGTTAACACAACAATGAAGTCCGTGACGGATACGCGTTTTAAATCCAGCTTAGTTCTGCGTGATCCTACATGTTGTACGGAGTAGGAAATGCATGGAAAATCAGCTACGGCACTCCCGCAAAACAGTGCCCTTCAGTTGGTAGGGTACGCTAGGATGGCAAAGTGATGGAAAGCTTCAGAACCTAGCACCAACAAGAAGAAAGGTTGCCAGTGATTGTATTTTGGGGTTGGAGGAACTGTGAAATTGCGAGGGATTTCAACAACTGCCATTTGTTCCAGTTAAAAGTGGGAACTCCAACATCAAATGTAACAGTAATCCTCGCAAAATCTGGAATTGCCAAGTGATTGTGTGGCTGCACAGCGCACGTGGTATTTTACGCTACCAGCTCATATGCAGACAGCCGCAAATGATTTTTTTCCTTGTGTCACCTACCCTAGTTAGGGTTTATTTAGTTGTTGTAGAGCAGGGGTGCCCAACTCTTCTCTGAACATGTACCCCTACAATATCCGTACCAAACTGGAACATGTTTGATAGTCGTGCGATGGACTTTTTCCCTAATAATTTATCATGACTAATCATAGGTATATTTAACAATAAGCATATAATGATTTTAAAAATAATCTTCACTAATGTACGTATAAATAGTGGGAAATTAATAATATATAAATATATTTTCCCTTCTATTGCTAACCTTAAATGTACCTCTTCGGATAGGCAAATGTACGCCTAGCGGTACATGTACCCCAGGTTGGGAGCCCCTGTTGCAATGTTGTTCATGCTCTTTTCTGACAAGCTGGCCTGCTGCTAATTCGTTTTCAGCTATCGTTTAGCTTACAGTAGTCTGGCTCAGTTGGTAAAGCTGACCATCGCCATTCAAAAATCAGCGCGGAAGTAAAATATCGTCTGTTTTCGATCAAAAACCGAATTCCAAACCTAAGGGCACACGAACACATTGCATCACTCTACTGCAGCACCAGCCGTTTCACCACAGAGGCTGCAATTTACGACTGACTTAAAAACATATTTGAGTAGTCCGTAATCGGCTTCAAATGCGAAAACTCACTCCGGTGGCGGCAACGATCGCTTTTGTATGAACTGCGCTGTTGGTGATAAGCCGGTCGGTAATCCGTCACTGCATTCTGTGTGAAGCCGCTGTATTTACTGTTACAGGCACTACATCATCAAAGAGGCGTACAGAATGAGTCAGGCGCCTTTTCTGCCGGTGCAAAACGCTTCAAAATCAGGCGAATCAGGCCAATGCCTCTTATTGTTGATTTGCACAGCAAGAAGAATAAACAGTTAAGGTGGTAAGTAGTCGCTGGAGAACGAAATACGCAATGTCGGAATAAGTTAAGTCGTTTCGCTTCGCAAAATTGCTGCATTTTTTGCTATTCACTTCACTTTCTGGAAAAATGTTGTCACATTTTTAAGATGACAATATACATTCCAGAAAAAGGGAAAGTTACAGCCAGTGCCAAAAATCAGGGAGATGATATTTTCTTCTGAGAAAACAAAATACCCCTGGCAAAATGACGTCTTGCATGCTTACGTTTAGAACCCTTTGACACGGGAATTAATAATAAACTCAAAAAATCATGCGTAGCGTAGTTACAATTTATAACCGTTAACTTATATCTTCACGATCTTTGATGAGTATGTTTGTAATTTCGGGGTTTGTCGCATATTCGCGATACTGGGTATTTGAGGTGAACGTCATTTTGCTCTTTCTTTAATTTAGCGTTTATTCGCGAAATTGAAGAAAACAGTATGACTTCTTTGTTTAGACGAAAATTTCGCGTTACACACATTTATAAACGGTTTGATTCCCATGACAAGCCATTCCGTAACTCCTGTTTCAAGTTTTATGCCGTTACCAGACATGTTACGCCGGCTCTAAGTCCAATATCGAAGTCACGCACGCACAGCATGCCGCAATTCTAGTTCAGCGTAAAATCGAATTTGCTGAACACGCTTACGGCAGACTCACCCAAATCACTGTCTACGCTTGAGCGGCGATGACGTTTCGAGCTGGAAAAAAGCTTCACGGTGAGGCGAGGTCTGCTTGGTGGTGAAGATGGTCTGTGCAAGAAGATGGTGTTGTATTTGTAAGCATACGGTACATTCCCATGGAAACAGCATAAGGTTTGGACTAGCTCAGCAGGAAAATACATACCGGAGAACGCCAAATCAACTAGATAATGCAGATCTACTGAGCCATATTGAAACCTTTCGTGACAAACTACGTTCGGATGAATGGTCATTGCGCTTTTGTTCGCAAATAAACAACTAAACATTTGCTAGAGAAGTTTTTCATAGTTCTATTATGTCTACCTTTCAACCGAGATCATGGGTTAACTCCATTGGCGCAAACACTAAATAGATTTGTTCGAGTTAAGATCAAGACGCCGGGACCCGGAGTTGATGGCTGGATTACAGTTGGATTTGGAGACATGATGAAATTAGACGAGTACAGATTTTAGCGGGAGTGGAAAGTCTGCGTAGAACATCACAGTGGTGCACTAAGCCACAACTGGCGTCTACCACTGTACACCCTGCGCACGCATGCACAACAGTTCAGTTAATTCAAACCTTAATCTCTTTTCATTCACGAAATCACGCGAAACTTTTAAAATAATTAGAAATCGTTGGAACTCAGTGAAAATTGGAAGTTTGGGAAAGTTGTATAAAAATCGCTAACGCAAGGACCAACGACTCAATCAAAACATTTCGAAAACTGTTTGATCGTTATCAAAGATTCAGTGGATGAACCACAGAAGCACTCTGCCGAACAGCGTATTAGCAAATTCATGAAATCGTTGTTTGTTGCGGTATTGCTTCTTATTGAGCAAGAAACCGGACTTGTGACAAAATGTAATGATTTTTGGAACGCACAGATGAAGTTTACACAAAGTATAGCGGGACCAGCAGAAATAAGGAGCAGTGATGTCTTTTGTTTTTGAAACAGAAGTAGTTGTTTTTGGCGCGATCTAGACGAACTTTACTAACGTTGTGGCGGACATGTGGTACACTTCAGTCAAAACCTCCTAGTTTATTTACTGTTTCAGTGCACAGTTGTGCAAATGCGCGCTCTGATAGCATCCAGGTGTTTTGAAAAAAACTAGATGCCAACATGTGGAGTTATTTTCACTCCACGATCGCTGTCCCACCGGTCTCAGTCATTACGTTGTTACAGCTCATCTTGACTGTGCTTTCAACTCATGCACGGTGCTTTGGCGCGCCGTGGATCGCTTTTAAAAACGCAGAAGTGCATAATTACATGATTACGCGTTTCTGCTGCCTGGAGCGGGCGGCGTTGGTGCTCGACTGAACATGAATCCTATTTCAACTAAGCATCAGGTGGATTAACTGCGAAGGCAGGTTGAGTAAAAAAGGACTGCGGTTCGTTACCGGCGACCTACGAGCGGTTGTTGGAATTTTCCGAACAAGCTTACAATTTTCAGAGACGAACAACTCCGCATACTTGCCCCGACCCGCACATATATTCCATGTACGTCATTGATAACATCGGGTTCTTTTTAATAATAACCAGGATATCGACAAACAGAACATGACTGATGTCAGGCTTTTTTCCAGGAATTTTGTTTGGAGCACAGTGGGTTGGGTGGGCGGTTACCTATGGCGCGGGTGTGCGGATATCGATTCCCAGTCAGGTTATCTCAGATACTTTAAAAAAGCACTGCGGCCTGTCCAGCGTAGAGCTCGGCGTTAATGGGTGGGCGTAGCGACAGTATCATGCGCAATGCTGCCACTGGCCAGCCACCAAATGGCAGCATTCCTTACAGAAGTAGACGCGTGGCCCGCGGCGCAGAGTAAGCGGAGATGGGCGCCAGAAGACTACTTGTCACACTCCAAATTATCGATTACAAACCGCGTGTAATAAGCTTTCAATTGAATACGAGCTGATGATGTCTACCTAGGAGGCGAAATACATCTGATTTTTTGCTGTGAAAGGAGTCCTTTCGACAGACAGTGAACCACGTGTTAGTCGTGGAATGACACGGCGTGGAGTAAGCTGCAATGGCTCATCCGTTTAAGCTACACGGAGACGAAATATATCTGGAGTATAAACTGAGATCTGTCCCAAACTCACTCGGGTGTTTGTTCTCCAGCTGCCTTGGCTCTTCTTCGAGTCATCGGAGGGGCATATGGCACAGAGTGGAAACGTCTGGAGGAGCGGGTCACCTAGTGCACATAGGTGCGTATTAACATAAGAAGCTAAGTACAAGTAAACACTTTATACAACAACTTCTCCAATAAACGTACCGTTTCCAATGCAGCCAACTGCATGCTGTTCAATTTAAACAGCCATAACCATTAAATCTCCAATGACTGAACGTCGAAGTGAAAGAGGATAAAAGCAGTTCTAAACGCACCTGAGATACTCGTTTTCGTGGAGTGGATGTCTTCATCTTCAGAAACACTGGATTCTCATTCAGCTCTGCCATTAGTTGTTTTAACTGCATGGAAGATGGTTAAACATATAGTGATAAATCAACGTGACTTACACTCAAAAATTATGCCAAAATCCCCCTGCAAGTAGCAGACACTAAGTTGTCATTCCTTGGACAACAGACAGTCATTTATTTGCAATACTCAACTTTATAGTTATAGGCCACAAAGATGGCGGCAAGTAAATCAGTCACAGTTTATTGACGGGGAAACCAGTTTCACGTTTTCCAACGCATCATCAGTCATGTAAATGTAAGACAAATTTTACAGGCGAAATGTCGGCACTTGAAAACAAGTAAAGAAAAACACACGAACTGTGGCTAGTTGCAACGACAGCAGTAAAAAAATTTTTTGAAGCTAAAAGGCTGACCTTCCCAGAGCCTCATAAAACCAGTCACTGCTAAGGAAATCTGCGTTTGGCAGCGGTCTAACCAGTGCCGTGGCAAGGGTAAGTGAGGCCCCCCCCGAAATTTCACGTGGGGCCCCCCATACGTTATTGGCCTATTATTATGAATTG
>JGI24159J19872_10010026_pt1 | contig 12422 bp, 8 predicted proteins | sample Ectturendosymbi4_FD_19872 | JGI IMG/M metagenome (IMG submission 19872)
GAGTTGCTTTATTATTTTTTTGACTGAAGATGGATTAAGATTAATCCGAAATGTCTCAGAATAAAAATGTATAGTTTTTTGAAGGCTTTTTTAGTGTTAATGAAACTGTTAAGTCTATCCCAATTTTATGCTCCAAAATATAGGTTATCTTTAAAGCTGCAACTACCGGGGCAAGCATCCAGCTTTGTTCAGGATGGTTCCAAAATGTGAGCAGAGGTTGGCCTATGCAAGTGGTGGCTAGACTAGAAATCTGCACAGTACAAATAAATATTTACTGTACATTACTTCTGACATGTCAAATCCTATCACTGTTGGTTACCTCGGCACACTGTTAATTCTTTATAGTCTGTATTGTTGACCAAAGTTTTTTGTCATGTGTCTTGTGCTTGTGCCCACATCACTAGCCCAAAATTCTCATGGCTACGGCATCGATTCCTAAATTCCTGAACTGCATTGTCGCTTACACACAATTTTGCACAGGCACTAACTTCTGAAACCATCATTAGTGATGAAATGCTCGGTACTCCCACTCAGTGTCACACTTTTGTGATATACGTTGACGCTAGTTAGAAAACATGTCTACATTAATTCCATTCTGTTTGGCAAAAACAAGCGTCATTACAAAAATTTTAATAGGTCCCTTAAAAATTTTGATTGGCTCCTGCACAGACTTTAATGTTGGTTCCTGCTCCGGCTCGAACCTAAAATATTGACTCCGGCTCCTTCTCCAGCCTAAAATCCAAATTCCGGCCGGAGTCCACTCCGGTTCCGTGATTATCTCTGTTGTGCATGTCGGGAAAACCTGATGTACATAAGTATTGTGACGACACTGCCCATCACCAATGAGCAATGGGAAGAAAAAGGAAAGCTAGATCAAACGATATAGCTGCTGCCACGCGTCCAAAGGGTTAAAGGACATATCACCAGTTGTTGCTTAAAACTGGAGAGTATAGCTCGTGGAACCCTTTACATTTGTCTATGGAATCCTAGGGTTCCACGGAGCCCACTTTGGGAAACTCTGCCTTAACCTAACTGTCACTTGACTTTAGCCAAAGAGGGTGGTTCTCACATTTCTGTTACTTTGCAAATAGCTTAACTGTTAATAATCGTTAAAGAAATTTCCTGTTGCTCTTCAAAGAACCGCTATTTTTTGTACACCGGAAATAGTCATTTAGAATTAAAACTAAGTTTATTCCAAACCTTATCACTAGGGCAACCAATTTTTTGACCTAAAAGCTTAAAATTTTGACTTTATAATTTACATATTTTGACTTTTGTTTGATCTATAAATTTTCTGCATTTGCAACTGCAAAATCATTCAGCCTTAGGTGCTGAGGTTAACCCAGAAGTGTATTCATGCACTCTAAACTTCGAAAAAGAAATTTGGTTGTTTAACTTCGGGGATAATATATTGATAAGCACATTTAATAACTACAGTAGAGTCAAACCTGAGAACATCATAAAGCTGAAATACTATATGCAAAATGGATTGAGTATTTACCAAAACAAGTACTGTAAGACCACATTTCTCGTCTACCACGCTTATCTTACATAGTATTCAATCGTCCAGTAGTGGGCAAAACAACATTATTGTGTCAGAAATCGCAATAAACCCACTATTATTACAGAATTGCAACCAAACTTGCAAAAGCATATCAATATCTGTTGTTGTAGTTTCAATAAAATGTCGATATTTAAGAGAAAAAACTGTGCTACAAAAAAGTTTGACCTAACGATAAATTTTAACCTAATGATAAATTTAGACTTTTTTTTGGCCTAATAACTTGGGTTTCCCTATGGTATGGGCGTGAAATTTGGTTTGTAGACGTTTCATGAACTTTAGAAACAGCAGAAAATTTTTGACTTTATTGACTTTTGGTTGCCCTGCTTATCACCGATCTCAGGTTGGTTTATCAGATCTCTACGAGAATGGAATTGAATAAGACTGATTAAACAGCACGCATTTGCAATTACGAACTAAACTTAACCTTCAGGAGACAAGTAGCAGTAACTGTTGAAACAGCAATATCTATCGAACCGTGTATCTTGTAACAACTATTGAAAATGGACCTGCCATATACGAAACGCTTGTAATTGAAGTAGAAAACAGCTTCAAAACTTTATCCTCTCTGCCGCTATTGACAAAACTCAGGCTACACATTGCCGAAAAACAATATTCACTGTTACGATTAAAGAACGAATTACGATGATTGAGGGCGTGAAAAACAGCCCAATTCATTTTTATTTTCGTTGGCTTTCGATGACAACGGGCCCCAAGCTTAAAAATATTTTGGGCCCCGCGCCAGCACCACACGAACACTTTCGATTGAAAGTGTAAGTCTGTAGGCGTAGCGCATCCCTTTGGCGCGGGGCTCAATTGGAAGCAATCGGTCCAATCGGCTAAAGCCCAGCACTGGGTTTACCTGACTCCGTGGTTTTCTGTACACGATGGAAATTTTAGAACATTTAGAAGCGGAAGCGCTCAGGAAGATCTGTCAAACTTTGTAGAAATGTTTGCAATTTGGCGGCATTCAGAAGTTCCAACTATTCTGCTTATCTTTTTTTCAAATTTTTACTTAAAAAACATGCAGGTTACCTACTGCTTATGCAATGTGCTTTATTGAGAAAATGTTTGCAGTTGCATTCGATGAAATTAGAGAACCACAAAACTCGATTCTGCTGTATAGCCGTACTTTTTATTTTTAGAAAGTTTAATTCGACTTGTCTGTCGACACTTCTTGCAAACGTCTGTCAAATGAACAGTTTTAAAGGCCGAAGGGCAAGGGAATATTCTAGACGAGACGACGTTGCAAGTATTCCGTGTGCTTCCTGTCGTTGTTAACTGCATACATAAAAAGGTTTGTTTTTGCTTTTACTTGCAGTTCAATTTTCAGTAGTTATAGCAACTAACATGTCTGGTGCTTTTTACGAATCTTCATTTATCCTCAATTATTTAACGCTCTTGTATGACAGTAATCGACTGAAGTATCTGTTGGTGCATTGTTTCGGTGTACGGGTCTCAAAGTCATCAGTATTGCCTTTGCGTAGCAAACAAAACCCGTGTACTTCGTGGCGCCTCAGAATTTCTGTATTTTCTTGTGAATTCTCCATCACCTCCAAAATGTAGGCATGTAAAACGTGAACATATATAACTAGTAAAACACCAACCGTCAAATCCTGCTTTAAATTCAGTAAAAGCAATTCGCTGTCAGTCTCGTGCTAAGTGTATTGCAAAACATTTGAAACCTTTATCAAAACAATTTATATGCCTCTGTGCGCCGCTGAGCACCCCATCCGATTTATTTTTTGCTTTTTTGCTGTTAGCCGTTTGCCTCAAAATCTGATGTTACTGTAGAATGTCTTCATTTCTCTCCCACTGCCGGATCCCTGTATGACGATGAGTGAATGACGTTACAGTTGGGGTGCTGTTACATTTTTTTCCTCCTCCCAGTGTTGATTGTGTGCTAACATCTATTCTATAATGCGCTATGATTAACCATTTTTGTGCTCTTGTGTTATTCGATTACCCTTGTGACATGGACCATGAGTCTGCGGCAAATCCATTAAAAATAGAGCAAACTCACGAGTCACTTTTGTGTCGAAATCTGATCGCACTAACACAAACTAAACTTCATTTTTAAAAGGAATTTTTGAGAAAAGAATGTAACCACCGTTAAACGGATTAAGAAAAATGTTTTGGATTGTTGTGGTAACAAAACTTTTTCAGAGCAGTTCGACATTTGTGCTGCGAAGTCTCGAAAAGTCATTGTTGGGATAAATATTGTTGGCTGCCGCTTGCCGGCAGTATTGAGTCGCAACTTGTCCAGATGGCATCTGCTTGCCATGTCTTCACCAGAATGTATGCCATTATCTCTTTGAATTTGAAGTACTAAAAACGGGTAACACTTAAATAATTTTAACCGCTTCAAAGTGGGACTTGCTTCGAAAACTGTTGAACTAATTTGTATCAAAAAACATACTAGATCCAATTCTCCCAAACATTCTTATGTGAGTATATCAAGGTCACAGTACATTGGCCAGAACAAATTATTTGAAGTAAAAAAGTCCAACCTGCTGTTACCATAATGCAGCAAGCTTCAGAAACGTTTTTCGTTACATTAAACTCAGCGTAACTGCGACAACTAATAGCCATTCTATCATCTACCAGCACTATTGTGAGTCAATTTTTAAAAAATTGTAGTTGTATGGACCTACCTAGAAGAATATTTACAATGCTTTCAGCGTTGCGCTGTTAAAGATGATGTTACTTAAAAATAGGCAATGACGTAATGCTATTTTAAAGTCTTGCAGCAGGTTGGAAAGTGGACACATCCGTAGAATCAGCATGCGCGATACATTGAACCTTTTGAAAAGCGTGGTTAGTGTCACATCAAAAAATAGAACGTGTTTCAACTTGGTGTCAGTTTGGGCTTAACTTTAATTTAGTTTTACATGTATTGCCTGAATATGCAACGGATGATCACGACTCTTCGAATCGAAGCACTTTGGGTAGTTACTGTAACCCTGAATGCACCACCATTGACGACTCATCGCCGTGCCTGCATAGTGCGGTGTGTCCTGTTGCTAAGCAACACATGACAATGCCACAATCATGAAACTCCTTCAAGCAGATTGTTGCTTTTCATTTCCAGTTTTAAAATTATTAGTGGCGCTGACAGAGACACTACGGGCTTGAAGCCCCCTGAAACAATTTGCTCGATTGCAAAATCCAGTGTTCACGTTCAAACGCAACGAACAAAGATGGCAATTATTTGTAAGAACGCCAGCTTTAGTCGTGAGAACAATCGTTTCTTTATCCAGTAAAAAGATGCAAACGTTTGGCAATTCTAATTAGAGGGAATCCCCGATTTAAGGTTGTGCAAGTTCAGCTCTTACCTCATTTCTAAATGCTTTTATGGAAGTCAAGGAGCTGCAGAAGTAACACATGACCAAAATTTTTCCAAAAAACGGTTTGTGAACACGTGTACTTTTCCTTCCACACAAAAAAGATACTGTGCCGTGAGAAAACATTGCAGCATGTATTAGATTCACTCAAGACCTTTTCCAGAAAAGGAAACGCACCAAAACCCGTGCAATCGCTTTCAGTGATGAGCTAGGACTTCTTCGCATTTAAACAGTTGTGCTTGCCTGAAGACAGAGATTTACCCAATACGTATGTAACAGTAGAAATGGCCACAACATTTTCACCATTTCCCACGCAAACATAATTCCAATTCCTGCTTTTCAACTTACCAAGGACAAGACTTCTGATCATTTGTGCCGCATTCTCTGTGAGTTTTGTACGTGAGAGCCGACACATGAGATGCAAAATCGCCAATAAATTTTTTGAGCTATCCCACCACACATGGAAGCGCACGTAGTTAAACCAAGGTCATCATCGTTTTGACCAGAGCGACTGATAACTTTCGTTTGTTGGTAAAAGATATTCTCTTTTGGTTTTCTCTGGGCAAACTTCTTGAAATATCATTTCGAGGCGTACACGTGCGTAAAAATCTGGCAGGCAAAAAATAAAAACACGTGCGCAAAAAAATGAAAAGAAAACAAATATAAGCCAATACATTAAATTACGTTTGAACTCATCACCTCTCCCAAAAAAAACAAACGTAAACAGTTCTCTGACGTGAATTTATTTTGATGCGTTCCGGAAAACATCATAAAAGTTTTGAAACGAAAACACGATAAAAAAGGGAAAATCGGAGCGAGATCAGCAAACCTCGAAAGCAAACAATGCGGCAAAGCGAGACAGGTTGAACGCGGAGGTATGCGGCGCAAACAAGTTGATACCGACACGCATCACCGCAGCGTAAACAGTATAACAATTTCGAGATTGAGATGTTATCCGACATGTTAAGTTATCACGCTTGAATCGTGTACGTGCACAGCAACGGTTACATTCTTGACCCTGGGACCGAGCCGTACTTTGGGGGACAAGCTCTCAAGAAAACCACAGCGCGGCGGGAATCAAACGATCGTGAAGAACGAAACTTTTAACGCAGAACGTACTGGATACGGAACGGGAAACAGTTTAACAACGCTGCAAAATGCAACGACCGACTTTAGGTGTCTGGCTAACAGTTGAGCTGAAAAGCCTCGCCAATGTGCACAAAAATTTAAATGCAAACCAAACATAAAACTCCGCTCGATTGAAGCCAGTCAAAGCGTCGGTAGGCAGATTTCAACGTCGTTGTGCTGGCTTGTTGCATACACGAAACAAAGTTTACCTTTTCAACGACCGCCAGTTTTGTGATGTTTTTATAACACGTGAATGCTTAGCAGCGTCTCGTAATTATTGGTGGTGATTTTTTTCATATAATTCGGAAGCCCACGCATAGTTTACCGGGTTCTTGTGTTCACTTGTCAAACCCACCGATTTCGAAAGCAAGACATTTATTCACACTAAGTCATGAACACATACAGTTCATTTTTTATTGAGGTTCGCAGATATAGCAATCAGCCTTGCGAAGGTGGAAACGAAATTATCCTAACGAAAATGATACTACGTTCATAAACATGAACGATTGCTGTATTTTCACGTAATATCTTCGAACTATCACGTGGAAAGATTACAAGCTGAAACAAAAGTTATGCACTTTTTCAATAATTGTCTTGCCTTCACCGAAGTACAAGCGTAAATCCATTCTTACTAATCGATGGATAAAGTATTACTAAATCGATGGATAAAGTATTTACTGTTCATGATTTTTTACATAAAAAGCTCAAAAACACACATCAAACGTACATTCGATTACAGAAATATTAACAAATAAATTATTTGGATTCCTGAATCACTTTTTACACAACCTGGAGACTAAGAACTGGTGACGTTGTGGGTACTGTCGACATTAAGCAGACATGGTTCTTAGCTTCAACCTTTCTAAGGCAGAAAAAAGTCTTTCAGAGATGCTCTGCGGAGCTAAAAAGACAACGTATCTTTATGGTGTTGCACTTCCACGTCACATTTCACCTGCTGGAACTCTGTCAACTCAAACTACTTGAAAATATTTCTTCTGGTAAAAAGAAACATTACAACGTAATTAAACCGGCGCAAACACAAGTATGTCAACAGCAATTTTAGATCGGGCGTCAGCAATCTTACTTTTTCAGCCCAAACTGCTCGAAATTATACTGCTTTCAATGTTGCAACTCACACATACTACAAAAGGATATTTGAACACACCACGATATGTGAAGAAAAAGCCATATCAGAACCCTTACGAATTCAACAATAGTTTTTAAATTTCGTCGTTGTGAATAAATCATCACTGGACGTGATTTCCTGCCGTGTTTTCTCAAACGTGACTTCTTGTCCCCACTGCCACCATTGTTTGACACGGTAAATCAACACACCAGCATATCATCGTCAAACAGACAGGACTTCAAAGTTAGTGCCTACGTGATCTTAAGAAAAATATATCAACTTTTACGTTCTACCTCATTTTTCCGCGTATGAAGAGGCTTCCAGTTAATCGTCACTTTGTTTTTAGTGCAATGGTTATTTACAAATGACTAGATACGATATTTTTTCTGAATTCAATGTCCAAAAAAATAGCATTCTTTACTGTACCAGGCAGTGCCAGTTTTAAAACCAGTCAGCAGCTATCAATTGCAAGGGATTATAACCAATCTTCTTGGTTACCAAATACTATTGCTACATCCACTTCACAAAATTTAGTTTAAACGTAATATCAAGCAATTTTCTTTCGGTTTAAAATTTACTTTAAAAATCGGTTTTCATTTATTTTTGGTCCGTTAACGTTATGGCTACAGCACTACAGCAAAAAAATCCTGCCTGTATCATGTTTAAAAACAAAAAGCAAGCTGTGAGGAAAGCAAACTTTGCGTTTGGAAGGTCGAATCGCTTAAAGAACGTTTTTTTGCTGTGATAAATAAATTATCGTCGCTAACGTCAAAGAGCGGCAACGCAAATGTCACGTGGCACATTCTAGGGTCAGATCGATGCCATATTTGAGACAGGCGTCGAAGAAATCGGGCTAGTTGTTTCCTCACCTGTCTGAAAAGCACTGCGAATGTTGGCGTTGCCTAATGATCTAAAAGAATACTATATTTGCATAATTAAATAAATGTCCACTTGGGCAACAACTGATTTGCAACGTAAAGTTTCACTTAACTCCAAAACAAACCTGCATTACGCAAGATACAGCGGAAAGGCAATGAATACAGCGTTTGCTAATGACCTACATGCACCTGGTCATCATACAGCCAGTGTTTTCCGAGTCATTCGCGTTGACAAGCTGCGTAAACATTTACTATTAAAGACATATTTTTTACCTGCGCTTCAACGGAAAGCATATTTTAACAATGTAAGTGCTTGCCACGGAAAGGAACGCCGCTGCAAGCAACGCATGCCTCAATGCCAGAATGATATGACAGGTCGCGAACGAAATAGGAATAGCAACAAAGACAAGCTTGCATTGCACGTGAACAATCGTGGATACTGTTAACCAAGATACCCTAACCATAACCCGGGTCAATTACGTACGCAACATTGACTTGTTGCAAACCCAGGTGCTGCGGAAATTTAATTGCACATGACTGAGTACCATGACTGCCTTAAAACGATGCCGAAACGGCAGATGGCAATCAGTAATACTGTACGTGCGTTTCTTCATGTTGAAGAAATGATACGATGGTTGCTGCAGGAATGGCATATCAATGATAGACCGCAGTTTGCTAGATACTGGGAAGTGCTGGTTAAGATTTCCGAGATTTCCACAGCGGTATTCGTGAACAAGACAAATGGTGCAAAGAACTTTAGTGCATGCTGCTTTTTGTCTTCTCGAAATATGTCTCCAGCATACGTTTTGGAGAATTGCAAAACTGATGACCACGTGTAGAAATGTTTCGCTGCAAAAAGAGTTGCAGCTGAGTTCTGCACGGCCTCTGCTTTTGCGCAACCACTTCCACGGCATCTTCTCGTGAATGGCTTAAGTTTCTGCGCGACATCGACTTTCCTGTTTTGGTCGGTTAGACAACGCAATCATCCCATCATTGCAATGTCGAAATTGAGAAGACCTCAAGCTCATTTATTCCACGAGGGACAACCTACCCATTCCTCTAAATTGCTCTTTCCCTGGGAATCATCTGGTTGGACGTGCGTTTGGGCCATGTGAGCGGGTATTGTTGGGTCTTTTTCTCCATCTTGAGTCGTTTCTTTCGGAAAGTTGATGAAATCGCTCTGCGTAGCAAACGTTTCGACTGTTATCAAGAGTTGCTTGAAGCTAAAGTATTTTGATGATGATAAGCCATCATTTACAAGCCAATGATGAATGCATGCAGCCCACACGATTCTGAACTGTCAATCAAAGCTAAGGCATTCAAAGGTTAAGTGATGCTAATGGCGAACAAGATACGGAGATTGCTTTTTTATCAATTGCCACTTCTCAGAAAAGTGGTCTGAAGAAAAAATAAGCCATTTTGTCCGTTTTCATTGTTCAAGAGGAAATCGCATTTGTACGCGAGAGGGGAGGGCGCCTGACCTTTCAAGCCCCCATGAAACGTAGCTGATAGACTTGTAGAAAAGCTACGAGGTAAAAATGATCTGAAAACGATTTGCAATTATGCTTGATGTTGACGATCATCTCACTGAATACTGAAATTTTGACGCTTTGTTACGTAATTTAGGCTTTTGAGCTGCTAAGTCCAAACTGGCAAGATGGCCCTGAAGATTGAAGATGTGAAAGTGCCATCGTTAGTCCTTGTCTCCCGATAATAAGAGATGCATTTTCCATATAAGTTATTGTCTGGGTTTTCAAAACTGCGGGATACCTTCTGACCACCCTTTTCAACTAATTCCGCTACGCGGCAAGCATTGCATACAAAGAGTTTAATCCGGCCAGTCAAGCGAAAATATCGGTGATGGCGCGGCTACTTTGCTGAGCTTAGCTGAGGCGTTCGAATTTCAGTCAACGTTTGCAAAGCAAAAGTGTTTGTGAAGTGTATATGGTTCGCGATTCGAGCCATTTCGTCGCTTAGTTTGTTCGGCACTCATCGAAATCGCACTGTTTTCACTCGATGCCGCATGACTAGTAGTGCAAAAGCAGAAAATTGACGAAATTATTGTCTGCCTCCATTTCTGGCGTGGGGCTTGTTTTCAGTCCTGAGCCACACAGACATTATTAACGCACTGCTTGCTACAGCAAAGAATGTGATAAGCATTGTTAGTTTGCTACTGGGTATGCATGTTTACTCTTGGAGGACGTTCCCACTGCAAACTGAATAAACCAATATACGCTTACCGCAATCACGTTTTTTCTTGAAAAACGTTTTGTCAGACTGTCTTCGACACTTTGCACATTTCCGTCTTCTGCATTTGACTGGAGAGAAGATCGGTATCCTCACAAGGCGCCAGCATCCTTTCTTGCATCCTTGTTTCTTTCTGTGGCATTTGGGACGCCACGCCTCCAAATTGCAGGCATCTACATTGAGAGAAAGTTAAGTAACGATGCGGTTTCAGAACGGTCGCCAATCAGGTTATGTTGCTTCTAAAACGGGACGAACGACATCTGGTGGGAAATTCAATTAATTCAAGCACAAGTGCATAACTAAACTTAATTTTCGAAGAATCACAAGATCAAAAAATACAGCAGATCCTGCTTCTGTATTAAAAATTACTACGCACTTTATTGGACACACTTTCCGAAAACATGCTGCTGCAAGGTCAGTCATCAACAGCCGTAAGACCTTGATAAAAAGCATTAAATAGAAGATGGCTTTCTCAAGTCGATTTGTGTTGTGATTGCCAAAAAAGAGCGCATTACAAACATATAACACTCACCACACGAGGCAGGACACCTTCGTTTTTTCTGACGCTTTCGCGAGTCTTTTTGTTTAACACACTGCCCGTCACGACTCTGGAACCCTTCATCGCACTTTCGGCATTGCGACCCGGTGAAGCACTTTATGCAGTTCGCACCGCAGGCTAAAAACAAATTGCAAACTCATATTGACACGAAACGTGCGAACTTATTACTGGGTTGAAAAAATTTTAAACGCTAGTGTAGCAAGTAAAAACGCGTGAGCTATCTATTAACCAAACAGATAAAAAATGTGAGCATGAGAAAACTGCAAAGATTTAAAATATTTGCAATGCTATCTGGCAGCAAAGCCTCAACTGCAGTTGTTCTCTATTAGTTCTGCACTCGGCAACATAAAAATTCTAGCTCTGATCTTGCAACATATGGTCCAAGGTTACCGTTTTCGTGTTTCAGAGCAATAACTGGATTCCAAAACACGTATTATGTTCCAGTAGGAAATTTTACACCCCGGTGTATAAGATTGTAGTTCCGACCAGGCACTCAGACGTCAAAAGTACCGGGAGCTTCATTACCGAAGAAATCTACTCTTGTCGAAAACCGCGTTTGGCCGGAACGTTAAACATTGGAGTCTGTTCTTTGGTTTAAAGCTACCAACACATGCGACTGAGGCAAAGAGTGCAGGCAGTTGAGTTAAATACCAGGAGAGTTTACACTAATCCGGCAGTGCTGCCTGCGCCTACAGAATTAGTTCAAATCAGTTTGTTCGCAAAATAAAATAATCTGTTAACGCATGTCGGCAATGCATTTCTGGTGGAAGGTTTTAGTTATTTGCAAGCATTTGAAGGCAAACCTGTTTCAATCCACCGGTTAGGTGGCACAGTGGGTTGAACACGCGCCAATTGGTTGGTAGACTGGGTTCGAACCCAATCGGCCCATACCGAAGACTTCAAAAATGGTACTAAAGTGCCTGCGTATTTCGTGCTCGGCGATAATGGATGGGTTCAAGGGAAAAAGCTTCACCCACTGACGCAGCATTCACGACGAAAGCGGCCGCGTCGCCTCCGGCGCAAAGATGCGGAGATGGGCGCCACTGGCTACTCGGAGGGGACTCCAGTGTAATACAAAAGAAATCTTGTTTAATCGTATACAACCTTCCGAAGCAATTGTCCGCGCGGTCAAATCGTCAAAAGAATCATCGGTTACGAACACCCAACTTTCATTTGTTCGTGCTGAAGAAAGTTGCAGAACCAGAAAAATCCCGACCATGGACTTTGCGCACACTGAGGTATCAGCGCAACACGTTGAATGTGTTTGGTTAGTAGAGGAAACGGCTTCTACTCAGAAAAGCTACTGGCAGAAGTTCCAGTTGTGTGTACAACGAACTATGTAAATACTTGGGCTTTGATGTTTGAGTAGTGTTCTCACTGTAGTCAGCAACCGCAGTTATCTGCTCAAATAATCTATTGGCTTTGTTGCCTGACACGTTCGAGACCATAGCGCATGTTCTTACAAAAATGCTCGGTAAAAGAAAAACGGAAAAGTAAAACGTTGTTGCATTTGATTCCAAGCACAACATTGTCCTTTATTTTTTGAGCTGGCAACGCGATTACACAAAGCATGTGAAGG
>JGI24159J19872_10010027_pt1 | contig 12421 bp, 8 predicted proteins | sample Ectturendosymbi4_FD_19872 | JGI IMG/M metagenome (IMG submission 19872)
TTTGTATTTTTAAAATGTACAATACAGGGTGGGCCACAAGTAGACGTGCTCTTGATTGCTTTTTTATACTTATGGCTGAAAGTTTGGGAGGGTATTGACAACTACTGGATCGTTCCGGTAAGAAATTATTCTACTTTCACCACTGGATAAAAGGTATTCCTTTGTGAATAACAATGGCAAACCACAGTGTCTTGTGAGGTTGCAAGTAATATCCGTTCCGAAAGAACTTTTATTTATTTAAAGCGGCATTACAGCACCAAACACGAAAAAACGTACGGGAAATACCACGGAGCTTCTTGGAAAGCAATTTTGAAAAAATTGAAGGGTAACCGGGCCCGCAACCAGCGTGGGGCAACCGGGCAATTGCCCCCATTTATAAGAGACTTTGCATTGATGATGTGCTCCCCATGTTCGTATTTTGCAAAAGGGCTTTCTCAATTATTAAGCAATTGAAAAGCGACACGAAACAGAATGGCTGATGAAACCTGCATGCCTGCTTGCATCTGCCGACTACGGAAATTAAAACGGACATTGACTTCATAATCAAAACCAAGAAAAAATTGTATTGTTAATTTGTTGGTGGGTTGTGTATCTTTCTTCTAGCAGAAAAGATCTCTTTTGAGTTGCAAACATACAGAAAACTTAAAAATTACCCTTGAATCGAAAATTGCTTTAGGCGTGCAGCAAAATTAGGTCTATTAGAACAGCAAACGAGTCTTGGAGTTTCTCTTTTTGCAGCCCGCAAATTTTTCTTCAAACCGTAGTGCGGCCCTTCATGCTTGCAGTCTTGGACCACCCTGAGGTAGTTAATATTGATTCTGTAACTTGTATAGCTTTATTAAATCGCAAATAATAACGGCCTTGTGCAGGTAAAAGCTATATTGCACCCATTATAAGAAGATTTTCACCAAATTTAGAGGTGAGAAGCTTAAAAAATTTAGTTGAAACTAAATCCCCCAGGCAAGTGAAATTATGATCAAAGCCGGGAATCAGCAAAGACAGGTCGGACATATATATTCTGGGATAGCAAATCAACTTGCTCCTCAAACTGCTTCTAACTTTGGCAACGGTCGAGTACACTTTCAAATCAGTTTGGAACACATCACCTTTGTCGATAGCGGAGAAAGCGTTTGTTTATGAATACACGCATGTGCAAAAATATTCTATTTTGGAAATAACGTAATAGAAGCTGGTTCTAGAGCGAGGTAAAACCTCAGGACCTTCCTTTGTCTGTAAGTTGTCAATTTAAACGGATATTAAAATAGAAACAATTACCTGTTGTCGCTGATATCAAGTCGTTTTAACTTGGGCAAAGGACTCAAAGCATTTTGGACAAACCCCGTGATTCCGCAATTAGCCAAGCGCAGGTCGGTTAATTCCGGAATCCCCGAAAATGCTTCACCTACAAAATAAATATAGTATTTTTTATCTCACAAATGAAAATCCCTGCTAATAATTACAAATTGAAGAAAAACAAATAATTTTGGGAAAAGAGCATGGTTGAGTACAAGAACAGGCGTAAGGATGAAATATGCTCATTGGTCAGATTAGTTTGTACGAGAAGAATTATAGTATTGGCAGCGACATCTGCAGTTCAGGGCAATAAATTCGTCGCAGCAGCAAGCTTTTGCAATTAATATAGGATGTAACCAAGCTACGTACACTAATAGAAGACATTGACTCTTTATAAAAGATTAAATTTTTCTTGCAGCATGAAAAAAGTTATGAAAACGCCATTTTATTCCCAGAAAATTTTAATTACCAACCTGGAACGATGATTAGGTTGTTAGAGCTCAAATCTAGCACTTGCAGTCTTGGAAACGAAAGAGAACTCAGGGTTCCAGCATCGATTCTGTTTTTTCCCAGGTAGAGCCTTTCCAAATGAAGCAAATCGACTGCTGGGAACTGACTCAGGCCGATGTTGGTCATGGACAGATTTTTCAAGTGCACCAACAGTTTCAAGTCAACAGCATCGATAACCTTTGTAGATATTTTGTTAAGTTTGCTTGAATTTCAACAAAAGAATTGAATGGTTTTAACTGTAGTTTTAAGTTTCCAATTCAATGACATTTCCCAACAGTTTTCGAAGATCTTGGTGCAACTTCGTTTTTGTTTATTACGCGTGACCTACCTCATTTTTTGCAGCATAAAAACTAAATCGCTTTTTTTCAATCGTGTGATGTTGGATATATATATAGTGTGAAGAATAAACAAGGTGTTAGCATCATAAAGTCTTCTTCGTTTCCCTTTTGTCAAATTTAGACTTTGTTGTAGTGGAAGTCACTTACTTGGTTCCTTAATTCTTAAAATTTTGAATTGGTTGCAGAGCAAGCTTGAAATATTCGGCATTATTTTCCCAAGCGTAGCGGATCTTGAAATTTTTGAGAAACTTCAGTCACATTTTGCGTATTCTGATTCTCCACTAATATCAATTGCATAAATTCTTCAAAATATTTCACTTCATTTACAATGTGTCATTTCAAAAACAGCAGGATTGTCTTATACCTTTCTGATAAAGCAAATCTTACGTAAAGGGGTACCTGCCAATCTTATTACAAGGTAGTGTTTGGAAAAGGCGTATGTTTTGTTGGTGCAGTCGAAAAACTGAAGCGAACAATTCATTTTAAAACATTAATTTCATCGAATCTACAAGTATTTGAGCGATCGACTAAGCTTTTGTGATCCAACGCAGAATTTCAGAAGACCAAATGCAGGAAATGCGCAATGTTTCTATAGCTCGTCTGCAACAGAATTTTGCATCCGCACGCATCAGGACTTTTCTCCAAAGCTTTTTTCGAATTCGACCATTGGCGTCAGTCAATTAGTTTCGATGTGTTCTAGTGAAATCCATTATTTCGGAAAGACGTGTTTCCCAGTAGTCGCAGCTTGTGTTTTGATGTTATTCATTTTGGTCTTGAGTTTCTTTGGTTTCCTGCTCTTGCATTAGCCTTTCAACTTTTCACTCGTAAGCATTATTTGCAGATTTCAGGACTGAGGATGCGTAATTTTACGTGAAATCTATTTCCTATTAAACATTTGCCGATCGGTTCCTTGTTTACCCCATTGTGCTACAGTACTTGCTTGAATATAGATACGTGCAAGTTTGAACCATCGCAAAAAGATGAAGGCAGAGTCCAGTCGGCTGATTTTTCGAAAGCTTGCAGAAAACCTGAGCTATTAATTGTCAAAGTAAGACAATTGAAATATGCGAAACATACTGCTAAAGTTTATACTTCTTGTTTTTCACTTTTAGCATATAACGCTCACATGCCAACTCACGTGACCCGAAGAAGACAAGAAGTCACTCATAAGGGAAAGTGATACATTGCCTCTGTCCACAACAGATTATTTGCTCAACTCGTTCGCTGAGTAGTTTTCCACTGAATCGTCAACGCGCAAGCGTTTGACTATAAACCTTTTTTCAATATCTCTTTATTTTTGGTCTGAAACTCTTGGTGATAATTGTTCAAAGACTCAATTGATTCAGCCAAGCATACTCTTGGCTGAATCAATTTTCAGCCAAGTCAGAAGCACCTGTAAAGCTGAATTTAAGTTCATTAGCTATCAGTCAAAGATATCGCAACATGACTTAGGTAATTCGACTTGAGCTTTGTCCTCAACATATTGCTTCTGAAAGAGTTTCATAGAGCGTTGTTGCTGTCGATTCATAGCACTAATTCAATGAATCATATTAATGGAGTGGGGAAAGCGAAAAACCAGCGGTTTTTAAACAGTCTGTTTGTGCGTCTGTATGGTATTTCCCAGTGTAACGTGCAAGTAACCAGGAAAGCGACAAACATGTAAATAAAAAATAAATAAATAAAATAAAAAACAACAATGCAAAACCAATGGTTTTACTTTTCGCTGCAGAACTTCCGAATTTCACTTTTTTCTATAGTTAAATCATTTACAGTAACTATGCATTTAACCCAAATGCCTCTTCTAAAAAAAGCTTTTATCTCAAGTGAATACTATCCTGACCTACTGCTTACTTGTCAGCAAGAAATTTTTGGGCTTACAGAAAAACAACACGTTTCTTTCTGTTTTCACTCTCCTGATGGACACATGAAAAGCAAATCGGTTCAAGTTAGCCGGTGTTGCGATGATAAGGTGATCGAGCAAGTCTTTCGCTCGCTGTTTAGAGTAAAAGAACAATATCTTACTTGAAGTGGATTGAAGCATAAGCTTAGACTTTCGAGATTTTTCATTTCTTTCACTACTGAAGGAATAAATCGAAGTCTGTTCGAAACAAGATTCAACTTGGAAAATGACGTGACGTTTTCTGCGAAGGCATCTTTTTGGATGGCGCTAAGCTCATTCGCCTTTAGTGAAAGCTCCGACAACTTTGTGTTTCCTGAAAGGAAAAAATGTGATTCATGTTATTTTATGGTGATATACGAATGCTTTTCAAAAACTTAACAGCATTTGTATTTGGCAAACATTGAGAAACTTGTACACTGCTGAATCTTTTCGACAAGTTTTATCTCACGCAAATTTAGCATGTATATCCTAAAGTAGTGGTTCTCAATAAGGGTTATGAGACAGGACATCATGCGGTGCGAACTTCTCTACCAAAACGCAGGCGATTGTGTAAATCAATAAATATGGCTAAATGGTGCAAGGGGTGGGAAAATGATTTTTTCTTCTGGAGGGGAGATGGGAGCAAAACGAATTGAGAAGCACTGCTCTAAAGCTTTTCTGAGAAAATCATCTGTACCCATTTGTCTTTTTCAGAAGTAATAGCACGTGGTAATAATATGTAAAAAGCTGGAAAACTCTGAAGAGCATCATTTACAAAATTTGTACGTGGAATCAAGTCACTTTGTCTTTACGTTCTTCTTACTTTCTGATTCACCATCGCGTTTCTTAATTGCTTTCAATATTTGTGACTGCTATGATTTACTTTTTTCCTGCTTCGTTGTTTTTGAGCAACATCGTTTTCACCAAACCGTTGCAGAAAGTTTACTGTGTTTAAAACAGAAATTTTACTGTGTTTAAACTGTGTATATATAAAGTTGTATACACTGTCGTCTGCTGAGGAGTCTGTTGCCGTATTTATTTTTGGATTGTTAACTGCCTTGGACAGTTAGCAGGGCCGGCCCTAGCAGGTGCGGGACCCAATGCAAGACTCAGACGCGGGGCCCTTCTGGGCAGTGGTTTTATGACGTCATCATGTTCAGTCAACCGTGCTATATGACAAGTCCGTGACTAGGTGGGAGCGGGGGGGCGTCGCCCCCTGAAAAATGTTCACCCCCCTATAAAATGTGTTGGGTATAGTTTAAAACCGTTGGACATAGTTCAAAAAATTGAGTCCCTCTCAGAAAACGCTTCACCCCCATAGTGTCTCAAGCTGGTTGCGGGCCTGCTATGCGACCATGGTAGAGCGCAGATATAAAGCCTTAGCACAAGAACCGAGCACGTTTGCTAACGTTCGATAATAGAGGAAATTCATCGCAAGGTCTAATGAGAGCGTTGTTTGTTGACAATGAGATTTATAAGCCGTTGCTACTGAATTGTCGAGCGCAAGGGTCATCTGGAAAAAAAGGAGCAATACACCTACACACCACAGCGCGGGGCCCCAGAGACGCGGAGCCCAATGCAGCTGCATCGGTTGCATCGGTTTAAGGCCGGCCCTGACAGTTAGCCACCCTTGTGTACAAGCCGCGTAAAATGACAACAAACCGTTAATATAAACCGTTGCGCATGATCGAATACATGCGGAATACAGACTGTGAATCTGGGTAACGTTAGCAGCTGGACAAGCGGGAATCCTGTACCCTTACGATTTCAAAATTGGCGTGTTGCTACAGGCCATCAACAAGTATTTTGCAAAACAAAGTTTTGTCACATCCTTAATTGTAAAGAAATATACATTTTTTGGAGTAAACTAACAGTGTAGGAAGAGTTTTGAAATCTTTAATTATACGCTTTAGTTTTGAAATGTTTTAATTATACGTTTACAGAATGTTTCAAATAGATTGTACTAAACGCGAAGAATAACGGGACATTGACTTCGCTGCTGCGTCATGGGCGGGGAGGCACGAGGCCAGAAGCTTCAGCATTGAAGATAAACAGGGATAATGCAAAGCCATTCATGTACAGTATATACGACGCAATATTTTGTTTTATGAACATGCTTGGTATCAGTTCGTGTGTTTCTCACTTATACACTTATCCATACGTTTATTTTTACAGCACATCAGAGTTCCTCGTAAAGTCTAATGGCGGTTCACTACAATAATATCAAATTAAACTACAGTGCTACAACTTCGTTAATGTCAGGTTGATGCTTTATCAGAAGTGATGCAATCCTTCAATGTTTCTTTTGGAGTTGAAGAATATGCATTCGTTCTGTTGCAATTTCATAATTCCCAAAGGTTTCTTTCGTACACCTCTCTGCTTGCTAAGTGCAGTAATAACGCTCTTCCAGCGGTGTATACCCACTGCCGTATTGCCATTGAAGTTCTTGGTATCTTTGGCTTCATCTTTTTGCTTGTTATGAGTGCTGCAAGGGTAATAGAGCTTTCGCCAAAGACGTTGCTGTCTCGCAAAACATGAGATAACGGTGTTTAAAGAAACCCTTCCAAAAATTGCAGAATGTAATAGAGCTTGCGCCAAAGACGTTGCTGTCTCGCAAAACATGAGATAACGGTGTTTAAAGAAACCCTTCCAAAAATTGCAAAATGCATTACGTACATCATGATTTTAACTGTTTGTTTTTCAAACAAAGAAGTGGGCAAAATTCCCCCAGACAAACATTTATATCAATTTTTTCAACGCCTTGTGGCATGTTTACATTTTTTGAATATTTATACCCAGGGTTTTTTAAGGCGTTTTAGGGACCCGATTTGGGTCCCTAGAATTTCAAATCGCGTCCCTAGAATCAGAGAAAGTTACCATCGGGTCTCTAAAATCAGAGAAAATCGGGTCCCTAGAATCAGAGAAATTGGATCCCTACAAATCCAAACCGGGTTCCTAACATTTTCTTTAAAAAACCTGCTATACCTGTTAAGGACAAATGTGCGCTTGAAAGCTATGCTCCAAAGTCTGCTGACAGCCCCTTATACGATCTTATGCAACCTATGCATAAGCTATTTTTCCATTATCTTTATACGGATTTCGACAACAAAATTGTACAAACTTAGTTCTCTCTTAACAAAAATCATCCCGGCGTCTATGACTGGGAAGCATGCTCGAATGGATTTTTAGGTAAGAACAAACATTTTGAATCGAAAATTTGAAGGTAGCATACATGAAAAACTTTTAGTAAAATATAATAGATAATCTCACTACTGTTCAAGGCCTGTATAAAGATGACCTTTTACAAACTGCAGTTATTGTACGAAATAAACAACAAAAAAATGTTTTTCAAGCAATTTTGTACAAAAAATGTTTTTCCATCTGTTTATTGGATAGACACGCGCTGTTCACAGCAGCATCTCTTAGTTCAGTGCTTCCCATTAGCAAACCAGACGAGCAATACCTGTCAAAGCACCAGGTGGTAGATGGTTGAGGTTGTTTTCTGAAATACACAGTTTTGTCAACCTTGAGTTATTGGAAAGATTAGGAAATTGAGAGATTTTGTTCTTATAAAGGTAAAGCTCTTCCAAATGAAGTAAATCAGCAAACGCCTCCTCTTCTATGAAGTGTACATTGTTGTCTTCTAAAGAAAGTTTTCGTAGCTTTGGCCATCTCTGAAAAGAGAATGGAATTAAACCATTTGAAAAGAGAAATATCAAAAAATATCATTTGATTTAGCCTATAGTTATTTTTCAGCTGCCTAATACAAGTGCTGAATTTTGTTTAAGTAGGGAACAAATTTGTAAGTTTATACTAAACTGTAAATTAAACTAAAACTAAATCCAGTAAGTTGATGTAGATTACTACTCGTTAAAAAAACATATATTGCAAAAGTTTAAAACAAAAACTCTTTTTGCACAAACTTGCCTTGAAAGCGTGGTTTTCGATAAAATAAATTTTATTTCCATTTAGATTGAGTTCTTCCAAGTTAGGAAGTTGAAGCGAATCCGAGCCGATGCTTAGAATGTTGTTGTCTGAGTTCGAAAAAATTGCAGTTAAAGGATTTACTTGCAAACTAAAGAGAACAGCTTGACTTTTTTGTACTGTACTTACTGGATAAATCCAAGACAGTTGTGTTTTGTGGCAAATGTAAAGGAGGCATGCTTCTTGCCCAAGGAACTTTGCAAGTGACTTTGGTGTTGCTACATACGCAGCCAGATGGACAAGCACTGGCAAATGATTTCCATTCTAAAACCACGAGCAGCGTGGCAAACTCCAGAATCATTTTTGTTGCGATGGGATTTTCATGGATTCTCCCCACTAAAATGAGAACTACAAGGAAAAACGCGTGTGCAGACTGCTGCGGATGACAAAATGAAAACTGAATATGCTTGGTGAACAGACCAAACTTCCGGCAGACGTTTTCAAAAGCAACGCCTTTTCTGTTGCAATATATTTCCACGTAGAAGTTCCGTCTGTTATGGCCAAAACGTTTTGACAAAAAATACAAGCAACTGTAAGGCTGAAGGACAGAGTCACAACAATCGAAAATTTTCTGTAAAATGTTTCAGTTCATAATTTGCCCATCCTTCAGCGAGAGAACGAATTTCCTTCTATAGACAGGCGTATTTCTAATTTTAATACGAAGCACGCCTCTTCTATCCACACTCTACTTTTTCTGAAAATGCTTTTTTACAGACATGTTATGTGTAAAGAGTCAAAGCTCTGCAAACCACAAAAAAGTTTATTTGTATGGGGTGAATTTATCTTCAGATATTTCATATGTGATCCACCGTCATATTGAAAGAGTTAATGAACGATATCGTGCCAATCGCTTTAAATTCCGCCAAGTCTACACCCAGACAAACGTGGAAAAATATTTGATTTTAAAGGAAGGCAACACGCTCTGGGACGTATGATTTGAATCGTTTCTCATTCAAGAAATGAAAACGGATCTTGATTGCAGTTCTACGCAACTTGTTTTATTCGGAGTTTATGGCAATGTTACATAAAACTTGTTCATGTGCTCACTGTCTACCTTTGCTCGTTGTTATTTTTATTCCTGATCTTCTCTCATGATGGCTAAGTGTGAACCGAAACGTCTGAGGCTGTTTCCAATTGTTTTGGCTGTAATTTTCTGTTTCAAAAATTGAAGGAAACCCTGTGAATATTCTGCCAAAGACAAGCAAGATTTCGGAACAATGCAACAAAAACGCTTTCCGTTTGGCTACATTGGATCTTTGGAACATAAAACTGGGGTAGACTGATAATCTTCGTCAACAGTAACGGAACCTTAATAAAACTGTTTGCGTTTATTCTCGGACGTTTCAGATCGCTCTTAATCTTTAGATCTATTTCTGCTTTTACATTTTCACTAAAACGTTCATATAACAACAACATCCCTTTGCGTTGGTTACAGTAGGTTACCAACCACGCGCACACTCTAATGATAACCACACTGTGGTTCGTCGTGTAGTGCTTTGAACCAGCTAGAACGCAAAACATCTTTCCAAAAGACAAGGCAATTTTAAACGGTTTCGATCGGGGACGTGATTTTGATAAGTACTCTCGTCAATGCCCCTTGAATCGTGGAGAGCTCACGTGTAGTGAGGACAGGAACATGTTCTATCCAGCTTTTGTACAGGCATGTTATGTGTAAAGAGTCAAAGCTCTGCTAAATGGAAAATCTTGAAGTGTCATTGTACGTTGTACGTAGACAAAATCGTAAGTGATTGCCCTCTTGAAACTCAAGTTTGAAAATTATAACAAAAAATTGTTTTGGAGCTATGCTATACCGAAATTTTGTTGAAGCTCGAGTATGAAAGGATGATTTTAATCGTAACTTATAAAAAACTAAACAAAAATAAAAAGCACTTGTTGACGATATGCAAATGACTGAGTGCGACATAAAGCAATTACTAGGGCTTCTGATTTAGCCATCGAATGTAGGAGAAAAAACTAAGCAATGAGAAAATTGAGAAAAACAACTACAGCACATCAGCCACAGAAATTTTCTTTAGATTTTGATCTTCAAAGACCTCAGCTTCTAAGAAACCTACAGAAATTTGACGTCAGCTAGTTGACTTTTTGCATTGATGAATCACGCCCTGCCACCGCAGAAACGTGTCGTAGGCAAGAAAATTTATATTAAGCGTGAAGTCATTCTTATAGCCACCGTTGTTAGAGTACACAAATAACAGAAATCTATGCCAACTTTCTTGGTTCTGATGTAGCTGGCTAAACGTCTATTTCTGCTCCTAGTGTTTCTGAAGCATTGCGTGAAGCTCTCTGCGGTGTTGCATGCAGAACTAGCCGTTAATGATACCAGTGCAACACAGTAGTCGTTTTGTCGCAGTATCTTTTTGAGGCCGAAGCGTGAAGTATGCACCATTCACACGCTTTCCAACTCCATCATTACATGAAATGCGCAAGAACGATCCACACATCGTGCATCAGCAGGCTAATCCATAGTGAACGTTTTTAAAGCCATGGCGATGTGCGACTGTTCGATCCTATGGGATTCCCAGAAAAGTAGTAATGCGAAGTCCAGTAAATCATGTGCATTTCTGATGTCTAGTCCCTACAGAGCCGTCGCTAATACACTTCAAATCTTTTAATCAGGGATAGGCAATGATACTTTGGTGACCTTTTTATATTTGTCACTGTAGCGGTCGGAAGATGGCGCCACATTTAAATAAATGGTTACCGCTAGATGGTGCCCATGAGTAACAAGTCACTGTGATAGTCGCCACAAGCGAATTATCGTAGTTCACTTATCCCTATATTATGATAGTGCAACCTAGTAGTAGAGTGAAGTCAGTGATGGATCTCTATTGCTGCTGGTTGCTTTCCTGTTAGTTAATGCCCCGAAATGCCATCTTTCACTAGTGCTTGCCTTAGTAGTTCAAGGCGATGCAGTCAACTGCATCATCACCTACAAAAGAATCCAACAACCTTATTTTTGCAGGGTTCGCATCACTACGTCATTGCACTAAGTCTTGACGTGTAAAATTTACTGTGATTTGAGCGTAAAATAATGGTATTCATCTTTAGAAAATTCCTACTATATGACGAAAATTTCTAACAATGGGACATGTGACAAATTTCTATTCCGCTGTACCACCCAATAGAACAAATCCAATGGTATTCCTGTGGAATCCAATTGACAAGCCTTTGCATGAATTGTCTGGGCCGTAATTTAGAACCGATTTAGGTCTTTAGGAAAATGGATCCGTACAAAAAGTTCGAGAGAGTCTTCCCAATCAGTCAAACACTAGTGCAAGGGGGCACAACTCTAAATTGGTATGCAGGCCAAATTTTGCTTAAAATCTGGTTGCGGGCACACCATGTTGAAGGAATTTCTCATACTGTGAAAACGAACTTTTTTATTAGACATAACAACAAACAACTGTTTGCACTTCCAAAAACATACGTGAGAAATAAGTCCGCGGAAAAACCGCTGCTTTGGACACATTTTCGTTGGACTAAAGTTGAAAAATTTGGCTTTAATGGTGAAATAGCAATACTGCAACTAAATGTCCACCTGTTAACACAGTTCGCAGTCTAGACTTGTTTATTTCATGGTCGAGAAAGTTTGTTCACAACAGTAAGTCCCTGTAAATCGATGCATCTTTCTTAGATTCTTGTGTTAATCAACAACACTGGATACTTATCTTGTACGAATCGGGAGTAAAATAAAGCAATGACTTTTCTTGCAAAGCGTCGTTCAAATCTTTGTATGACTGCAAGTCTAGAAGCTCTAGCTGAGCATCAGCGACATTAATATTTTCTACATTCACACTGAATGCAGGGGCGGATCCATAGGGGTGATTGGGGCGATGGACCCCCTGAAACAGGAGTGGGGAACCTGCGGTTCGCGCCGACATCTAATATGGCCCGCATTAGAATTTTCGTTTAATTTATTTATTTTATTTATTATTAACAAACACCCAACGATGGCAGGCCAAAGCCTGATGAGATCATTGGCAACGCAAAAGATTAACCTAAAAGAAAAATGACGCACATACACACAAATAAAACAGCAAAAACAGAAAGCGTTTTAAACAGTGAGGTTATATTAAAAGGGTGGATTTTTGGACAGGAACAGACACGTTTGTTTAAACAAGCGTAAGGACGGATTTTTAGACAGCTTAGGATGTCTAAAGAGAAGTATTTCGACCAGTTCAGCTCTGTTCAGTGCAGCAAACTCAGAGTGGGAAAACACATTTTCCTCAACAAGAATCTTTGAGACATTTGTGGTTGACATTTGGCGTCAAGTGCGGCTCGTCTAGAAGGGCTGCCGGGCTGCAGCCCTCCCTGAAAAATGTAAGGCAAAAGATTCCGCCAAACGGCCAAACTCGCCTTAAGTCTGGATTTTGTTGCGAAATTTCACAACACAATC
>JGI24159J19872_10010029_pt1 | contig 12418 bp, 10 predicted proteins | sample Ectturendosymbi4_FD_19872 | JGI IMG/M metagenome (IMG submission 19872)
TTGAAGTTTTGGATTTGGGTTTTTTTGTAGGTAATGTCAAAATTGGGGTAGGTTTACATTTTTTTGATGATGTCATCAGGCCCTGGGCCTTTACTCTAATAATCAATTATTTGTTTCTTTCCTTTAAATGTCTTTTTTTTCCTTTAATCCCCTAATGAATCCCTAGGGAATTGAAAGAAACAAAAAATTGCCTCTTGGGGTTGGGACCCAGGTCCTGATGACATCACCCAAAAAACCCAAGCCTGCTCCAACTATGACATTACCCACAAAAAAACCCATATCCAAAACTTCTCAATTTTTTTTAATCGAAACTACAAGACTTTCCGCAACTTCAGAGGGTTTGAACAGCTCTCTACCTCTATGGGCTGGGGGGGTGTGGCCAGTTATATTTCAGGCAAAAAGACCAAATGATACCTTTTGCCGGACTTAAAGGGTTAACCTTAGTTATATAATGTAGAAATGTAAACTTTTTGTTTGAGCAAGAAATTCAACTCAAATGAACAAAATGTGATATTTGGAAACTATCCTAATGTATTTCAATTGATCAAATACTGAATAGCCCATGTAAACCTAACCTTAAACCTATCATCTTAAAATCTAACCTTAACACCATAACATCAAAACTGAAAACCCTAGCATAGTGTAGAGCAGGGTTTCTTAACCTGTAGACCATGGCCCACTAGTGGACCATGGAAAAATTTGATGGGCCACAACCCTTGTAATTGTTGAAATTGAGTACATTTTGCAAGAGGACCCCTTGAAAACAAGGGCGCTAGTTGCCATGAAAATAAAATCTAGAAGCAGGCTTAACGTGGAAGATGACTTGATCTGTGCATTATCATGTATTGTTGAGCTGCAAATATCTTTGCTTTCTAACAACAAACAAGCCCAGCCTTCACATTGAATATAGTGCACGCTGCATTAATAAAAATGTTTTTTTTGTTTTTATTCCTGCTCTATGCATGTGCTGCAGTTGTCGCAATGGAGAAGTTGTATAATTGGTGGGCCATGGACCCTCTGTTTGTTTATTAACTACGCCATATGCTTGAAAAGATTGAGAATTCCTGGTTTAGAAATCACACTATTTGTCTGCTGTCCATTCAAAACAGATCCATTACGAATGTTGTCTGTAATGACTGGGGCCTGTTTTGAGTGGTCTGTTATGAACAAGTCTGTTTTGCAAGGGAGCCACTTGTACATATTCACTCTATAATCATATAAGGGAAGGCTAAACGTGTTTTCTGTTTGTGGTAATTAACCCTAATCATATGCTGTATCACAAACATGGCAGGCAGACACCTAGCAGTTGAGCTTGTGTCGCTGTAGCTGACAACGTAGACACTTCCCGAAAGTATATGCATAGGAACTAAAAAAGAAGGTTCTAAATCTACACATTGAAACAAGAAAGCTAATCATTGACACTTTCTATGCTAAGGTATGTTCCAGAACATACTTTGTTTTTTATTTATAGCACCTCTATATGTTCTAGAACAAGGGTGTGCAACATTTTTTGTCAGTGGGCCATATAACCAACTTCAGACATCTAGGTGGGTCACACGAAAAATTTAGTTTTTTAGCATGAACTGTGGGATGAGGATTTTCATGCATGATGGGGAAAAGTCAGAGTGTTGATAAGGGCCACACTAAATGGCTTGGTGGGCCGGGTTGTGGCCTGCAGGCCGCCTGATGCACACCCTTGTTCTAGAAAATACTTCTCTTTTTTCTTTACCATAAGTGTCACGAAACCTTTTCCTCCAGTAAATGCCATTTAGAATGTCCAAGTACCTTGCTTTTGTTGTGTCACATGGTATGTATCTGAAATGCTTTTTTATAATATGTGCCACACCCAAAATTTCTTATTTCATGCACGATATCTTATCGACAACTGCAATAGTTTCTAGTCTAAGCAATTATTGTAGAAATGTATAAAGTTAAAAGGTCAAATCATAGCTCAGCACCATTTGGAAAATAGCATTTAAAAACACACACTGCCAACAAATATATAGAAAAAACATGTACTGCCAACAAATATATATATCAAAACTGTCATAGGTGAATATTAACAACATTATGCGTAATCAAACTATCACCATATACAAGGTACCTTCACTTACCATGCACAGCCGCATGGTGACAGCAACACTGCATGAGATTAGAACTGCTAAGTCATTGCATTGTTTAGGGTGAAATCCAAACCCCAATTTAACTCTAAACCCTAAAACCATAGCCCTAAAATCTTAACCCTAAAACACTAAATCTTACCTAACCTTAATCCTAAAAACCTTAACCTGTTATGAGTTCGCAGGTCACACAATGACTCAACAGTTCTCACACAGCGTTGCCGCCTGCCGTCATGTTGCAGCTGTGCATTGCATAGCAACTAAAGTGGCGAAGCTACCTTGTGACATTTTGATTATGCGTAACATCATCAATACTCACCAACAATGGCTTTGATGCATATATCCGTTGTTAGTCAGTGCATCCTAACGAAGGACACCAGCATGACATGTTTTCAATGCTATTTGCCAAATTTGGTGTCGAATTAATTTGACTAATTAAAAATATGAGGTGGTGGTCAAAGGGAAGGCTATAAGCATTCTGGTCTACTATACTATGTACCTGGTTTGATAGTCATGCCTATCCCATCCCATGGATCATACCCATCCTGCTTTAGTGTTGCTGCCAAACACTTGCTCCCTTTTTGTTTTGCCTTAGAATTGAATTGAAATACAGTACTAGATACCTATTTCTTTCCAAATCTTTGTTTTCTGTGAATATAATATTATTTGTGCATTGTTTGCAATATACTATATTTTATTTAGACTGCAAATTGCATGTGAGTATATCTGGGAAGTATGAATAATGGAATATTCTGTATAGAAATCTCACACAGTGGGAAAAACGTAGTGAAATACTTTAGCATGTACTGTAAAGTACATGTATTTATAAATTACATAACACATGATTTTAGGTAAGCACACTTTGACCAATATTAAAAGGACATTTTTGTAAAATACCGCAAGATCACTAAGATAGCTAAGATCACTAAGATCAATTGCTAAGATCACTAAGGATCCTCCAGATCACCAAGATTAGACTCATTTTATTAGTGATCTCAGTGCAATCATATCATCTTATTGATCTGTGGTATTTACAGGTCTCCATATTAAAATGCTTTTAACAATGATCTGGTACTGGAACTCTAGGCACTGCCTTAATTTTTATCATCACATTTACATTTCTGCAAAGTAAAAACACTATGACAACCAATTATTTAAGAAATATAAAACAGCAGAATTAATAGCAAACTTGCAGTCCAGCACTAGCACATTGGAATGAGGAATACAATTACTGTACTGCTAAGTGCATTTATGTACATCTTAGGTTACCGCAGTACAGTCCAATCAAAAACTCAAACCGTACAGGTTTTGATCCATCGGCCTTTGCACGGATGACGCCATTGCACAGACAAAATAACATTGACTATGACGGAAAAACAAACGCGAGGAACGACCACAGCACAACGAGCACAGCTCATCCAATATTTCAATGGATGAAAGAATCGTTTTTGATATCAGAGTTGATCATGGAACAGGAGCAGAGGTGGCCGGAGTCACTTTTTCAGACTCCGACTCCGCTTCTGTTCCAAAATTTTTGAATCCGGTCCGGATCCGCATCCGGATATTCTTCAAAATTGAGAATCCAACTCCTGTTCAGACTCCGTCTACAATCATCCATCCAACCGTAATTTACCCATATTTTTACCAAAGAAATGATCACACGGAGTCCTGCTACTGCCGAAATTGAAAAGTGACTCTGGATCCGGGTCCGGTTTTTCACAAATTTTGACTCCGGGTCCTGATCCGGGTCCGAAAGAAAACGCAGAATCCTGCCGGAGTCGACTCCGGTAATCCGGTCCCACCTCTGCTCCAGAGGTGGGACCGGATGCAGGATTCTGCGTTTTTCTTTCGGACCGGATCAGGACCCGGAGTCAAAAACTTTTTACTTCATAGTACATTTTTCAAAGGAAAAGTTAAGAGCGGCATTTTGGTGGGTTTTATTGTTTTGTTTAAATGGGCTTAAAAAACGGGTGATGTTTTTGGTTGGGTCTAATGACATCAACACTGAACATGATTATGGACGTTTAATTGAATTTCTGAGCCAAATTTCACCGTGTTTGATTTAGCTGATTTTATGATTCATCACTAGTTTCTCGTTTCGTCGTGCACCTGTGCTTGCGATATGTGCTTCCTTTCGACCTTCGTCATTAATTGGCAGTTCTGGCAGGTTGATCATAATGGCTCACATAGGCTCATGTCTGTTCTTTCCCCTAGTTGTTGTACGTATAACAGCCACATAATATAAACACGATAATTTTCTTGCGTACTTTATGCGCATTCTCAATTCTCGTGTAGTTTGCAAGTTGCAAATTGTCAACTCTGAGTGTCGGCCATCCCAGCGGCATACCTTCTGACCGACTGCTATTCGACGAGACATTCGAGCAGCCTTGTATTTTTGCAGTTGTGAACTGCACCGACGTAGCACTGAGTGTGTCCTAATCCTCTGCTTCAACGCTTTGCCGGATATTTTTGCTGTTTTGAAATGCTCTGTCTTTGATACCGCCGATAACATACGTTCATTGCAGTGGCAAGTTGCAGCCTATAGCAACGAGTAAAGAGAGCGCCTGTGGAATAACATGCACATAGATGCCGAAGAAAGGGCATTTGTCCCTTTGTCNTTTCAAAAGGGGCAACGAGTGTGGAGGTGCCTTTCCATTATATGCGTAAGAGCAGGCAAATTTGTGNGGTGCGAAGGATTTTTGCCCGAATTTCCTCAAATTCCCCGAAAAGTTATTGTGCAACTTTTGCCTACAAACTTTCTCCAAGACATATCAAGACCTCTTTTTGGTGTAACCTCCAAAAAAGATCTTCATGTGTTTTTCTGCAAATCTTGGGCGTCATTTTTACACGGATTTTCAGGAATTTTGCGCAGATTTTTAGCAATCAAAACTTTTGGGGGTGAGCTTGCGGATCTGGGCAGTAACGAGCTACTAAAATAGCGAGTTACTGTAGCGAGCTAATTTTCCAGTAGCGTCAGCAGGAGCAACCCTCTTTTTTGAAAGAAATAACGGATGCAGTAGCGTGTTATAACCATTTTACAGCTGCCGCTATTGGCTACTTTGGCGCGAGTGGTGGCCAAAGGAAAAAGTTCGCAAGAGCTCCTCCGTCAGCACACGTTGATAGTAATTATTCTTCTCACTGTTTTGCGCTGATTTTGAATGGTTTGTTTGCAGTAAGCTAGCACCATTAGGAAAGATTTAGCTCAGGTTGCTTTTGACCTGATCGATAGATTCCACGTTAATTCGGTAAAAACTCAGCATCAGCGACAAATTAAAGCAGTTGGGGCTTCGAAGCATTGGCTACTGCTACCGGTAAAGTTGCGTATGACTGAATTGAATGCTTGTAAAAATATGGCACTGAGTTCAACATTTTGCTGCATGTCCAACTACAGTTTTTGTTTTGAAGTATATGTCAATATGATAGTTTTTCTAGCTTGGTTCGACTTCAGTATATTTGGCTGTATGCATAACTTGAAGCAAACTTATAATTCTGTCTTGAAGACACGGGCGTAGCCAGGGAGAAGGGGAGACATCAGTCCCTGGGCGCAGCATTTTCAGGGCGTGAATTGGGGTTGGAATGTCACGTAACAATTATGAAATGTCAAATGTTAGCGGATACTAGAAATTACGATTTACAAAATGTCGAATGCCAGTCGCTGATACCCAGTTGCAAAATCCCATCAAAGTCACCAAGATTCGCAAAGAGAACAATTATGAACCTCAGTGACGTTTCAAATCGTCACTTGTGTAACATATGATGCGATCCCTATAGGATGGCAACGCTATGCTTTAGACCCAGCAGATATCAAAGATAAGCGAGTTCTCATTACTGGATCCGGGACCGTTCTCACTGAAACTAGTCTGGTTAACAGACCCTATCAATTGCCTGCTACTGTTTCTTTCCTAGCTATTCACGCTGAAAGATACACACCTCAATGGAATAAAGGACTCAAATGTTATTTCACAATTTTTATTATTCATAATGTAAAAGGTGTAAATAAAACATAATAGTACTCACCGAATCACGACGTGTCATACTGTTCAAGCACTTCGCACTAAGTTACAATGCTAACATGATTCTCATAATATCAATTCGATTCTTGTATATTGCGATAAGGAGATCAACAATCTTTTCAGGTTGGTTCCCCTAGCCAAGCATATGTTTTATCTCTATAAGGCTTAAATTTTCTGTGTTTCATTTATCTGCACTCTGTTTGTATAACCACTCAGTTGTAATAAATATCATATTGAATATTTCACACTCAAACGTAATGCTTGAATAACTACATTCACTGAGTGCATATGCATTTGACTTTATGAATTCTGAAATGATACTGCCATATTCACGTTTCACCACTAACTGGTCGTGTTTCGTTCTGAGAGACAAGTACTGCTGGTTCAGGCGGAAATTTATCATTAATCACAACTTCGGGTGTTTCTGTGTTCAGTCGAAAGTGAGTTCAGTAAGAAGGGGTTGGTTCGAAGAAGAATCGAAAGTAATTCAGTGACCTCTGCCGAGCTGGGTTCGCCCCAAGCGGATTACAAAGAGATGTAATCGACATGCCAAGCAGGATACGGACGAACACTAAAGTGTGTTCGTGCGTGACGCTAAGATAAGGTGACCGCACTCAAGTGTGGCTTGGCCACAGCGGTATAAAAAGGAGCATTGCTCACTTTCTATACGGCATCCCGGAGTGGAAGCGGAAGAAGGTAAAACCTTCAACGGCGAAGAGAGGAGACCTCATTATTGAACCCAAACTTCAACAGCAAATTAGCACAAATTAAATTTCAGCCAAAATTAAATAGTTTCATCCTGAACATACGCATCACCTTGCCTGACAAAATTACACGATTGCAATACTGTCTTCACAATGTAAACTGACAGAACTTTCATTTTCACAATCTGAATTGTACAAAGTAATCTGACAAAGTTTCATTCTTCACAGCCTGAATATCACGAAATAGTCTGCCAGAGCTTCTGGAACCTTTGCGTGTTTGTTGGTGCTTGGGTTTTCACGCTCTGGTTATCAGTTCGTGCTCCTTTTGTGCATTGCCTGTCGTATGCATTTCCTGGTCGTGTTTGACCATTAGCTAATTGTATTGTGACTTCTGCTGATATTTAGGTACGTTTTCACTGAGGTGACTTGAGGTTAGTGTCCTTGAATAGTAGTTTTTAGTCAAGTCAGCTGACTAATAAAAAATTTTTATTGGTTACAGCCTTTCATCGTTGTTCTAGCTTCCTCAGATTTGAGGGTCTTTCAGCAAGATTATTTTCTGTACAAAGACGAGTTGTTTCAGGCAAAACTTGCCTGTAACATTCTTCCGGGGTTCACGGAATTGATTGTCTAATCAATTTTTATTCATTCAAGGTGTATTCTTGAAGATTGTGGTCTGAATGCTTATTAATTCCATCTTCTTGTTGAATGTTGAGTCAATCACTAAGGATTTCTTCGTCTCCTTTCACTGAGTCGTAGATAATAGTTGTTCCATATCCAGAAGAACCTTTTATGCTTTGGAAAATAATCTTCTGGTGAGGTGAAATTGGAATCAAAGTTCTCTGGTTTTAGTTGACCTAGTGATTCCTTGTTATTTTTCTGTTTCTTGGAGTTTCTTCTTGTTGGTCGTCGATGGCAAGAACTTGATGTGCTTCCTATTCGTACTGAGTTAAGACTTAAAGCCAGTATTATGAGAAGAACGAGTGAAATTCCGATGAATATATTTATCGTGAACCAAGAAATTCTTAGCGCATGAAGTAGCTGTAAGAAAATATCTGGAGTGAGGTTCTGTATTTCTATTTAATGATATTTATCATATTCTTTCCAGATGTGCGGATGTATTTGTAAGTTTATGTCTGTGTTTACCTTAGCATTCTCGCCTTCTTTGGCTAAAAAGTATTTGTAGGCGATAAGGAGTAATATTATTCCTCCTATAATGCTTGCTGTGATAATCACTATTCTGATCGGTTCGCTTAGGACATTAATTCCTTTATCAACAATATTTTCGACCAATTGTGAGCCTCGGTCTAGAATTTCTAGTCCTGCTCTGCTCATGTCTTTTATGAGCCCGCTGATTCCCTGTCCCACGTCAACTCCTGGGAAGGATATAGGGTCGAAGTTGTTGGTGAATTCAATAAATTTTATAGGTCTTAATGTTATTGCTGCTAGTTTTTCAAGTAGTTTTATATCATGAGATTGGTCAATTTGTTGTTTGTAAGCTTTCTGCAAGTTTTCAAATTCTCTCAGTCTATGTGACTGATTTCTTGCAATTAATGGGTGTTTTTTGACCCAATTTGTAAAATTTTTATGGCCTTGTTGTATTAATCGATAAATTTCGGTATTGTGTATGACTCCTTCTGCAATCTGATTTCGATAAAATGTATTGTTTCTCAGGGAAGGTATGTTTTTCAATGTTTTCAGTGCTTGTAAGATTAATTTTCGAGAATTATATTCTATTATGGAGCGTTGCGTTTCCCGAGCATTTTGGCTCATAATTAATTTTCTGTTTTCAATTGATCTTCTCGTAGTAATAATTTGTGGTTCAAGAAGTTGTCTATCAAATGAAAACATGAAGTTCTCAAATCTTTGTTGTCTGTTTGCTAAGTTCGCGTTTACTCGCGATAGTGTGGCAATAGCATTTGTCAGTTCGAGGTGTTGTGTTTGTAACTCAGTTACTTGGTCTTCAACTTGGTTCAGTTCTAATGTGAATCGACTTTCCAAGTCTCCTAATTTGTCATTTACCATATCATTGTATGTTTTCATTTGGACTTGAATTATGCTAGCTACTAAAGCGCCTACTAGGACTGAGATTAGTGCGACTACTGCAAGGGTCACTTCTCTCTTTGAACTAGGTGTTTCTTGAATTTGCGTTACATTCCCATATATTGTATAATTATTTGGTAGGAAACACACATTAGCATAAGCAATCGAGGGTTTGTTATTTTTTATGTCTGGAAGAATTCCAGGTTTTCCATTGCTAATTTTAAAGATCCTACTACAAATTTGCACTGTGGATCTTGGGTTTTCTTACATATATTAGTATTGTTATGATAATGATAACATTGCTTGTATTCTTGTTGTTTGATGTGTCGTGAATTGTACATGTCGACCTTTGCTGCATTCGTTCTTTCGCAGTACCGATAACCCTTGTGATATGCCATAAACGTTTCACTAGGCAAGAGGGTATTGCTTAGCATGAGATCTGGTATCGCTGTTAAGTAAGACGTTTGTTGTTCAAGAACGAAGTGAATTTCTGTTATGTTGTTCCTTACTGGTCCATTCTTAATGGTAATTATGTACCATGTAGGTATTCGTATAGATCCGTGCAATTGCCAATTTTCCCATTGAAAAACATTTGTTTTTCCCGTGCCAAGATGTATTATGGAACGTTGGCTTCTTGTGGGTATTGGTCTAAATATTCCCCCTGGTATAGTTATTCTGGTAGTGTCTGCATTTACAATTTCGATTTTTACAAATTCGGTTTTATTACAACATGGCATTCCGTTGATACGGTTCCTTTGTTCAATCCTTTGTTTTGTATTGGGGCTAAAATGCATTAAAAGCTTTTGTATGTCAATTTGACATGGCCTTATTTCATGAACCTGTATTGGTTGAAATGAATTGATATTAATATCGTTTTTGCCACTAAAATAAGTGACATTCAGTTTCCATTGAACCCACGAAAAAGTCTCGTAGAATCCTGCTATAATGTGTTCAATTATGGAGGAAAGATCTGTCATATAAATACTTTCTATAGCATTTATTCTTAAACTTTCCTGGGGAGTTTTGATATAATCATTTTGAATGTTATATCGTTTTTTGTAACCATTTTGAATTTGACCACTTCGATTCTGTTGTTTTTATGCAGGGCTTCCCTGACTCTAAAGGTGGTCCAGTTAGATTCAGGATTCCAGCTAATTTGTTGTGTAAATGGACATGTGCAATGCTGGCCAAATTCTTGAATCGAATTATAATATCTTCCTTGGGGGAAGTATTGCTGGGTGTAGGTTTTACTCTGGAAACCTACTAAACCATATTGGGTGGACTTAGTGACACTATAAATTTTTGAACGATCACATGCCTGTGACATGAGTGTGTGTAGTGGAATTTGTCTGCTTACCTGTTGCTGTCTTGGAATGTGAGTAGTTTCGTATCCCAGGGTGTGAAGATTGTTGAGAACCGTATTTTCTTCATTGCTGTGTAACATCTGATCTGGGAAGGGACTGGAATGCACAGTGGTGGTGATTAACATTAAGATAAAAGTTATAGATAGAAACATCATGTTCTTATTTATTTGTTTTTCCGCTGTAGTGAAAAAAATTACATATACAGCATTAGGATTAATAAGTTGTCTTGATTAAAAATATTGCACAGTTAGGAACATCTGAATAACAGGTTATATTTATCACAATTTATGCGCAGATGCAGATGTGAATTTCCGCTTAAATGGCATGTGCTTATAGTTCTCAACTTAAATCGATCTTGAACTTATTGATATCGTACGATTAAGATACGCATAATTTTTAATTCAGAGTTTTTTTTAGGTTGCTACTTCACATCGTTGTGGAGTACGTCAAACATGTTTCTTTATAAAATATGTGAGATTTCTCAATCGTGTCTCTTATTCGAGCGAATGCCATTTGACAAGTTTGGTGTAGAAAATGCGTGCCGTTACATGAAATATTCAGGGTCTGAGTTCGTAGATGATCTACGCTTGTATGTACATGAATTTTGTCAGTATGAGTTTATATGCAGAGTAGTGGTGATGTGTAAAGCACCAAGATAAACGCCTCTCGGGAAGACTACTTCTTGTGTCGTAGCCAGGCGAGTTAAGCGTATCCTGATACCATCATCCACGGTTACTCTTTCTTCTACCAGTAGATTACGGTATGCTCGTGCTGGCGTGAAGTGGAATTGCACTTCACTGATTTGAATGACATGAAGACCGGGTATGTGTAAANATTTTGCATAGTGTGAAGCACGAGATAGTGTTGACATGACTTGTCCACGCGAGTCACGCCAGAGTGNTCTAGCTACATATCTTCGTGGTGTTTCAACGATGATCTTTTGGTCCATGTGAAGCCCTTGTATAGAATTTGGATCTAGAATGTGGAAGACAACGCGGGCTGCAGTAGGTGTCAGCTCGTAGGTGAGTGCTGACTTGTATGGGGGATTACGCCCCATTAATGATCTGGGTCGTTGTTGAGACTCCTTCCATTGTTGTGACCTGCTAACTTGAGCCAAATCTTGGTGTATTTTGTCAAGCTTGCGATCCAAACTTCTCAGGGTTTGACGTGTATTGCGTGATTTGCCTCTCGTTTTCTTAGATTTCTGTTCTTCTGTCTCCGGTGTACGTTGTATAGCTGTTGTCTTGTCTTCTCCGTGACTGCTATTCTGTGTGTCTGTCCATCGCATTGTTGGCGAGATGGGAGTGGTTTTGTTACCAATGTTGTCTTCAAAAATGTTGTCATTTAAGTCTAAACGTTCGGAGTCTGAAATCTGTTCAGCCATTATTAAGTTTCTAAAGTAGCTGTGAATTTGGTAAAGAAAAAAAATTTACAACGTTAAAATAGTTAGTTAATATTGACTGATATAATGTGAATGAAACCACGTTCTTGTGAGGTTTGGGTATGATGAGCAAATTCTAAGTGTGAAACTTGATAGAGTTGCTGGAAGGCTGTATTTTTCCAGGTTGTTCAAATGGTTGTCAGTGAATTGTTCCAATTCGTTGTCCGACGTTAATGGGTTTGTCCTTCATGACTTGAAAATAGAGAATAGCTCCATTTAAAGTCCAATCTAGTTTTGTCGCCAGGATGTTAGGTCCTGGTGTAAATCGGACATTCAATCTGGTGTCAGGTTTGATTAAACCTTTTAAGTGTATACCAATTTGATCTTTGGTATACTTTGTAATAAATATGGGGGAAGTGATGAGAATTGACTCATTAACCTTCGACATATAAGATGCTGATTTTTCTCTCAGTTCTATTCCGTTCATTATTATTGTTCTTGGTGAGAAAACCTGTTTTTCAACATAAAACAGAAATCATTTGCGTGATGACTGTACGACAAAGTGGACATTTATTATGACATCGTAGCAGGCATTCCCTACAAGCTATGAAGTGTTTGCATTGGAAGTAACAAGGTGTTTCGTTCTTGGTCAGTGCAGATTATGCATTGTATTCGTTGTTGTAGGTTAGTGATCTGATTATTCACTGGGCAACAAATTTTTGGTCTTGTTTTTTTATTTTGATTTTTTGGTGTTTCTTGATGTTTTTTGGTGCGCTGAGTCCGAAAATGACGTTAG
>JGI24159J19872_10010030_pt1 | contig 12418 bp, 9 predicted proteins | sample Ectturendosymbi4_FD_19872 | JGI IMG/M metagenome (IMG submission 19872)
GCATGTGGAGCCGATAAAGTCAGAGCTGATTTCTGATGAAAAACAAACATATATAATTTGTTCTATCGTGTTTCGTTGGTTATGTCAGAGTTGGATTCGTTAAGTGAAAAACTATACCTTGAAACACAGAAAAAAGAAAATTTCGCAAACCACAATTAGTCTTGCTTCTTAACTGGTGCACAGCCAGGCGCCTAGCCAGAAATTTTGATATGGGTGAAAACAACAACCAAGCATCAACATTTTTTGTTAAGTCGTGCCTAGGGAAGGGTCCATTTACTGATGTCAAAAATTTTCGAGGTCCGGTCACTCCTATAAAATCATGCAAATGTGACATGTCTTGGATTGTTCTAACAAAACGCATAACATGTGGATATAATATGATTGCATTTCTATACGGTATATAAATCCGGTGAATGGATAAAGATATTAACGTAAGTTGTCAGCGTTATTTATTGTTTTGCTGGTGGGAGTAATGGCATTTTCTGCTTTTTGGCAGTTACTAAAATTTTTGTTCCAAGATAGTGATGCGAGTAGAAGGTAGTGGTTAAGGTTTTCATTTGTGATACAGAATACAGATACGAAACTTGTTCTTTATAAAGTTATTTCTTGAAAGCGCGGACTTTCAACAGTCAGTGGCGTAAGTAAAGGTTTGAGCCTGAGGGAAAACGTAGCTGAACGTGATCCACTGGCCACTCTAGGGGGTCACCAGCCAACACTCAGAAAAAAAGTTGGGTAATGATGGTGAATTCGGATGTGGATGGCTTTAGTAAGACACTAAATTACCGAACAATAATAAAATAAAAAAAACTACTGAAAACCAAAATCATACTAAAACCGAAGTATAGGCTAAGTGGTGGTCCGAGTTTTAGATTTAGCCTGCAGAAGGGGACAATTCGTCCTTCTGGTAGCAGCAGTTAGACCCAGACACAGTGAGAGTCTCCAGTAACAATTTGCGAGGTGTGGAAAAAATTTTGGAAAGACCTTCTTTTGACAAGAAGTTTTCAGGTGTACAATCAAAAATATTTGTTTCACTGCTGCTACATTCCGTTGGAATTCAATTACTCCTCAGTTGATTTTTGGCTGCGTCCACATCAGTGGTGTCAAGCTGTCGGAACTCCACTCAGACACTTTCATCAGTGAGTGATGAATTGTTGCCTACAAATAGAAGCGAAAATGCCCAGCAGATCTTCGGTATCTATAAAATTTCCAATACATCTTTGGCCCACACATGTGGATAGGGCATGTGTTTTGCTTCAGTTGAGAATTCTGCAATTTCTGTCACTAAAAAGGATTTGGGGAAACAGCATCAACTGTTTTCGAAAAGAAAAGTCGCCAAACTGTTCGGCAATGTTGGTAATCAACTTTTCAACAAAGTGAATATATCTGGAATCTTCTTGCTTTTACTTTCTCAAACATGACTCGGAAAATGTCAAATTTCGCTTGAATGACATGTTTGAAAATATTAAACTTTTTCTGAAAAGTGATCAAATCAAGAGTAGGCCTGATATGTTTTTCTCCTTGCAATTTTATATTCAAGTCGTTGAGGTGCTACACTATGTCAGTCAAAAATCCAACAGTTTCCCTTTCTTTATCATTGGTTTCTTCACGTTTTGTTGACTTTCCGCGAAAAAAAAATTTCCTTCCTAAAGGACCAAAATCTCTGCAAAATTCTTCCCTCTTACTCAATCATCTTTTGTGATTATGCACTAGTAAATTTGCATAATTGGATTGTTTTCGGCAAGAAAAGGTTTCATCGCTATTTTTTAGCCTTGAATCCACTATTTTCATCAGGAAAGACCTTTTATTGACGAGCTATTGTTAAACAATTATGATGAAACAATTACTGCCCCAGATAAAGGTAGGGAACACCAGCTTAATTTACAATTGTCAAGTGATTGCAATCACTCATACACTTGGCGAGAAGTTGCTTTTTTAGAAGCATGGCCAAAAGCGCAAGATTTTGGGATAAAAACTTTGGGCAAAGAATAAACGTTTGAGAAGCTGACGAGGTCCGGCCGGCACCATCCAAAGGTCCGGATTCGGACCGCAGTCCGCCAATTGAGTAGCCCTGGTTTAGGGTGTCACTGCAAAATTTTAGGGTGTCATGTTGACACCCACAAACGGTTTAAAAAAACACTGGTTTGGAGATCTCTGCCCTAAAACATCACAGCGGACTGACTGTCACAAGTAACTGGTTACTACTGTATTTTGACTTCTGCGTGTGAGTGGACAGGCAATGTGACGTAATAATAATCACTGAAAAGGTCACGTCGTTGTACTGCAACTGTTAATAAGAAAACAAATTTATCGAGTTTTTACTGTTTTTATTTGTAGAGTGATGGAATGGCGGCATGNCGCTTGTGACCATTTTGTTGCACTTTCCTTGNACGAGGGTGCATTCTCGTTTCACCTTTAAAAAATACCGTTGGACAAATTAGCATTTTTTGCAAAATCGGAAATTACATTAGAACTAAAATTAGAGCACTGAAGCTTTCAGTAAATTAGATTAGATTGAAATTAGAAAAAAATTAGATTAAAATTAAAATTACCGTCAATTCGCTAAATTTAGAATTACCGTCGAAACTAGAATTACGGTATTTAGTTGTCCAAGTCTGCACCAGCGGTGCAACATTCACTGCGAAAACAACCGCGTGACCCACGGCGCAAGCAAGTGGAGATGGGTGACGCACACTACTCGTTACACTCCGAAAGGAGTACGAAAGCGAGTATAAAAGAAAGCTGAAGAAATTACTCTGAACTAACTGAGGTGCTTTGTTGATTCGGGATGGTTTTTGGCCTTGTCGCAGGAAACGTTTTGAAAACTCACAACTCTTGTGGCATATTTGCAAAAGCGAAAGCAGGTTCTTATCCTTTTGCGTTCAAACTCACATATGGCTAGGTCGATTACGATTATGACTGCAGTTTTTTTCTGGTAGTGGCATACGTAATATGAAAGTTGTTGGAACAAACCTAGAGAAACGGTAAAAGTTGTACGAATTTTAAAAAACAACTCGAAACAACCTCTGAAGACGGAATCCAAAATTTTATTCTGAATGGTTACTTGTAGTAAATGTACAACTCACCACAACTCAATGGACTTTATCTGCATCGGCTTCAGCAAGATCAGCGCTTCTGGAAAGGCGATATTTCAGTGTTTAAAACGTTATTTGCGGAACATTTTATGAACGTTCTGTTTAATCGGGACCACTGTATGGAAAGCTTTAGTATTTTTAAAAGCAGCGGCCCTGAGGTCCTTGACCCCATACCTAAGAATTTCCCGTTTGATACGTGTCATTGTAGAAGAGAAAATCCAAAGTAATCACGGTGTGGTTCTTTGCCGCGATGGATTGATCTCATTCAACAGCACTCGCGATTCCTTCGTCAAAACGAATTTACAGTGCACAATCGTTGACATATATAGGTCTTTAACTTCCGATACTAATGTCAGCTCCATGCTGTGGTCGCCACTGCTCTTCGAATACTTGTGGTTGGCCTTTTCCCTGAAAATGCCATTCTGTTTCAAAGACGCTATTTTCGAAGCAAATGCTCTTGCGGTTTCCCATCCTTACACCTTACGTAGGGAATGAAAGGAAATATCACAAAAAACGTTTTGAAGCATGGATGCAAATCTCCTTTCTATATGAAACAACCTACATCCTCAACCGTGTTAATCGCAGCATGCATGTGTAAAGGCAGTGCAGCAAGATGCTGCCTCGCTATGATTATAAATGTCTTGAATTTGATGGCACGGCGCAATTAGGTCACTTCGTTTTGTCTATTTTACTGGGCAAGAAAGGCAAGCAAGAAAGTGAAACCAAGGAAGAACTATGGACATAGACCTGTAGGCCCTTTGTCTCAGGNATGCTTGGATTTCTGCNCATGGATTCCGTACCAGATGCTATCACAATCAACACCCCGCTTAGCATAATAAACTTGCAGGCTCAACAACGAGAAGCAAAGAAATTAGATCAGAGATGTAATTATGCCACCTGGTCTTCGGTCGGCCTCTGGGTCACTTTCCTGCGTGTGTAGCCAGCAGAACCTAAAAACTTTGATATTTAAGTGATTTTCTTGGCCATTTTGGGGTGGTGAACCCTAAAATGACTTCCCTTTCTTTGAATCGTTTCTAGTTTTCGAGATATCGATATATTGTTTTTTGACAAGAAAAAAATCGTTAACTGTTGTACTGTATCTACCAAGTGTAAACACAAGTATCAGTAATTTGCGTATTGGAAATGTCTCTTTATACTGTAGGTAGTATGTATTCGTTATACAAGACCAGACAATCCAATATGTCAAATGTTACAGTAGTATCTCGTTACTTCAATAATAAGGTATTAAAAACAGCATTTGAGATTTAATACTTCAGACTCCATTTTCGACAGGACAAATTATTTAGCTGCAACCTGTGTATGTGGCTGCACTTCATACCTTTTGCTTTACGAGTGATTTCCTCAGCTTTCTGCAAACTGTACACTATCATACAGTAAACCAGGTGAGATTTAGAATCTGCTAGGTGACGACCTATGCTCAAATTTAGTGATTTACCTCGCATATCCATTGAATATGACGAGTTTTATGAAGAGGTAGAAAGCTATGCAAATGACAGGGGTGGAAGTGTGTTCCAAAGCAGTTCTGAAATCCCAGAGCCATCCAAGCAGGAGCTGAGTGATCATATTACGGATCGGATCTCAACTAATCTAAACAAGCAGTAGAAATTTTGACATCCCGATTCTAAGACAAAAACTGCCTTGGAACCGGAACTTCAATAACATTCGACAGTACGAAAGAAAAATTTACTTCCATATTTATGGCAAAAAGAAGAACTTATTCACTGCAATGACATCGAAGAGCTTCTGTTGAAAATGAGAGTGTCTCAACACAGAGCTGAAGGGTGGCGCTTCTTCACAGGCAGTTCGAAAAGTAGTTTAAAATGTGCATTGCCACATAACAGAATCAAACTCTCCCAAGTGGCTTATATCTCCCAAATTCAAATAAACTAAGAGACGAGATGAGTACAGCAACATTTAAATTGTTAAATTGCCAAGCAACTTAATGCACTGTGGAGCGAAGTTGCAATATGCTACGCAAACTGTTGGCAAAAGATCGCCATTTCTGCCCAGATAATGTAATATGGCAATCTTTTTGCTTGGCCAGCAAAGCGACTACACAAAATATTAATGTTTTATCTACCTGTGGAACAGCCGAACGTGCAATGATCACTGGGTGATAAGAGAGTGACACCTGGAAATTCCATGAGAGTTGGTGAAGCTAACATCATCATTTAACCTTTCCTTTCCACAAAGAAAATCGTCATTCCGCCGCTGCACATCAATCTGGATTTGATGAAGCAGTTTGTGAAAGCTTTACCTGTAACTGGGAATTGCTTCAACTACATTTACAGGGTATTTGCTTCTTTGGTCATCACAAAGCTGAAAGCAAGCACCTTTTATATATCTCAGGCCCGCAAACTCATTAGAGATGAATACTGTGTGCAGTCTATGATAGAAACAATGCCTGTAGCCAGATTGGAATATGTAGGGGAACACGTAATTCGTTCAAAGGCCACAAAATTACTGCAGCATGCGTTTCTACACTCCTTCCAACGTCTTTGCTTCCTTAGAAGACCATTCTTACATTGCAGATATATCTTTTCAAATCCTTTATTGAAACGAAACTCCTGTAACGGGAACTTTTGCTTTCTTCTTGTTAGGTTTTCCGTCCGGTACGCGGAGACACTAAACTCGGGGATAGGGAGGTGGCCGGCAATGAAAAAGATGTGAAAGAAAATGTTACTCCCGCCTTTGGTGAATACATTTGAAGATTATGTCATTTTTGTTTTCAGGTTGGGTTAAACTCTCCGCGGAACTGTTCGTAGGTACAATAAGGACAACGATAATTGGGCTATATCACGTTTCCGCGCACGTAATCTATCCACGCAGTCTACCAGGTTGGAAAGTTGAAATCATTCCCAGGTCTATCGTGTCAGGATTTTGCAAAGGATTCCCTTTTGGGAATGAGTATAATTTAAACGCAGAGACCCATTGTACACTAGGTTGGTTAAAACAACATTCAAACAAAAGCGTGACAGGCTAAACGAAAAATAACAGCAACAATGCACTCATCCACACGGTCTAAAATTCTTTACAAACCCGCCGATCACCTTTATTCTTCAAGTTTTTTTCGAAACAAAAATAGCAACCAGAAAACAACAGGTTACTGGAACAAAGTCAACAAACAGTTTACTGTAAACTTAACAATACATTGTTTTGTCATTTCTGTTTTTGTTTTTTGAGGAAGATCTGGGAGATACGTGAACTTTTTCAGAAAGGGTAATCCTCATGTTATTTTCACAAGGAAGCCTGTTCCATACGACGGAAGGATTTTTTCCAGAAAGGGGAGACCAAGAGTGGATTTTTCCAGAGGTAACAAAAAAATTTCCAGGGCTGGGGAAAACCGTGAAATTTCATTTTACCCTCTCGAAACTAAGAAAACAAACATTTTGTTAGAAATGTATCAGGAAAATGTCAAATTTCAAAATGCAGGAGACAAGGCCCCCTTGCCTCCTTCCGACACCCATGCACCAGTATAGAGAACATATGCTCGCATAGATATGCTGTTACGAACAACGAGCGAGCCTCGAGGGTAAATTTGGTGATACGAGGATACCCTTCCATTAGGTGGCACCATTTGGCGGCACCAAAACATAGGAAGCTTTGTTGTGTTGAATGTATGCTTTTGAATCTCACTTTCCTGAAGCTCAGTGGTGTCATCTATGCGCTAATTGTTTGTATCTGCAGCTGCAGTGTCAAAAACAAATGGCTGCCTTTTCTATGCTGGATACTACCGTCGGTCAGAGAAGTAGTACTCAAACATCTTTCCAGTTCATGCAAAAAGTTTCAGATAATTACGGGCATCAAACATGTTGGCCAAAGAAAATGTTACCCATCGAAGTGTTTTAAATGCCTGTGGTTGTGACCTTGCAGAAACTTGGATATTTCTGCACACAAAGCAAAAACACGACTTTTAACCATTCCGCTAGTTAACCAACGAAATTCAGAAGGATAGAAAAGGACTTACAGTTGTGATTCCATGTCTTCATATAGCTGCAGAAAAATGCGATGATTAAGAGCGCGCCCTCACATATGAGTAATAGTTTGAACAACCATTTTGAAGCTGCGAGTATTGAAAGCAGCATTTTTGATGAGTGCGTGTCTGTGCAACATGCAGTGTGCGAAAGTGATGTGTGGAGCACCACGCAATTATTATGGATAAGTAAACAATAGTGAGAGTTATATATCTTGCTTACAGTAAAAACAATGAAAATCATTGCACAATATTACATTCTTTCGATTTATTGAAAGTTGCTTGATATGGACTATGATGTCATCCTTACACTTGCATCATAGAAATTTAGTGATATTTTAGTAGTGCAATAAAGTGTGTCATGATTAGCTTGCTGTGATCGTAACCGCGCTTTCAGTCACGCTTCAATCAAGATCTCCTATGCTGAACATTTACTTGCTTATGACAAGGGCAGCAATGCTACGCTTACTCTATGAAACTGAAGACTGTTCCATTTTGATAAATAGTTATTAATAAAATATAAGCAAATGCATTTTCTGGATTTTTGTGATTCAAAGGTCTTATGTCGAACTCCTGAAACGGCTCCATCAAACCCCAGGGGTTCCATTGAACCCAGTTTAAGAAACACTAGTCTAGACGTAAACACGTTTGCGGAAGAGAGAGAGATATTGTTTCATACGACTCAGCTAATAAGCACATACAATGCAAGAAACCACCATACAAAAATTAACCCTTTTTTAGCGGAAATTGTAGTAAATGAAATGGAAAATAAACTGATCAATGTAAACAAAGATTGTCATTATGTCACAGTAGCGCAGCTAGGAATTTTGTTTGGGAGGGGCCAGTCAATGACGTCGTCAGTCACTGACCTCGTCTTAAGTCCGACTGTTCCTTCCGTTTATTTTCTAACAGTTAAAATTTGATACAATGCACCAGTAAAATTATTCGGGGGAGGCATGGCCTCTTCGACCTCATTCTGGCTGCGCTACTGCTGTGTTACACAGGATTGGTGAAAGGCCATGGGAGTAATCTAGTCAACCAACCCTGAGTGTTAGCAAAACACCTAGAAAGCTGTAGTGAAAAAAACTGCTTTTTATTAATGACAAAAATCATCGGGAAACAATTAGAAGTTATATGGCCTAAAGCGTGCCTGAATGATTTTCTACTCGCATTTTCCTTCACATGTCATATCCGAACCTTTTGTTTATTCTACATCACTTGTGACATAACATCGCTGCAAAAAAGAGGATTGTTTTGCAGGAATTGAGGTCATTCGTACCCCAGAATCAAAGGCAACAAGTAGAGGTTGCCCTTTATTTTGAGGAGCTTTCTTCCAAAAACAACCCTCTTTTTACAGTGAAGCATTATTTGAAACTTTATCGCATTCTCTTTTATGCGCCTTGAATTTGAAAAAGAACTGCCCCCGATTTACCCATGGCTATAGTGTGGACCCGACGGACACGAAGTCTGCTGCTTGGCAATCGTTTGTTGTAACCACACAGAACTGCCTTGGAAACCGAAAAGCTCTAAAATACCAAGAGTTGGTGGAAGAAATGCTTTCCAAGTTCAAAGATTTAAGTATGAAGAATAGTATCAAGTTCACTTTCTCTTTACAGTAGCCACGCAGATCGTTTTCCCGCAAACCTTGGTGATCTAAGTGAATAGCATGGAGAAAGGTTCCACCAGGCAGTGGTGGACACAGGGTTGAGGGGCGCGAGGCAAGGCTGAAAAGGGGGGTTCTAATGATGCCATCATACTCAGCCAACCGTGATATGACCTTGTGATCAAGCCTAGGAAGGGCATATGCTGGCCAACCACGGATACGTTCCTGAGACTACAGCATGACTGACATAACAGAAAATGCAAAGGGGTACTCACGATATACAGCTTCAAAGACACTGAAAGTTGAAGGACAAAGCTAACAACAAAATTGAAGTCAGGATATTTTTGGGAAAAAATGTAACCCACAGTTTCTTATGTTGATTTGAAGCTTTTCATTATTTACACATTAGAGATGCTGGTGGGCCCCTTTGAAAGTGAAGTGCATACACATAGCAGTTGTTGTTGGGAGCCCCTTTGAAAGCAACGTACTTACACATTAAATTTGATATTGAGGACCCCTTTGAAAGCGGAGCAGGCCCTACTTACGCATTACAGTTGCTATTGGAGGCCCGTTAGAAAGCAGAGTACTTCCACATTGCACTTGCTGTTGGGGGCCCTTTTGAAAGCAGAGTAGGCTACTTGCACATTACAGTTGCTGTTGGAGGCCCCTCTGAAAGCAGAGTACTTACAGCACTTACGATCTGCTTCGGAGTATATTAAATGAGTGGATAATAAGTTTTTCGTCAAAAATGAGGAAAATTTACGCGCGAAATACCGCGAGGGGTGACTCTAAAAAATGGGGACCCAAAGCAAGTGCCTCGCTCGCCTCTCTTTAAATCCACCACTGCCACCACGACATTAAGGTCACGGAAGAGAGGTACTAGGGCTGGTGGGATGGCCACATGATGGTTGACTACTTTTGGAATCTCCAACTTCGCTCTGCGTCATAATACAAAAAGTCTTACAAAAGAAATTTGTAAACATCGAGTAAATTTTTGTATTAAATTATTGATTACTGTGTTTGGACGGTTCACAAAATGTATGTTGATCGTAGCAGTTTTGTGCTACGACGTCACTTTATTTAGCATTATAGAAATCTGGTTTTACTGCCTAATATTGCCTAATTTTCTGAATTTTGCTTGATTTTCACCTGAAAGAAGAATTGCATGTAGAAAGTTCCTTGCGATGAAGACTGCCCTCTTTCACGATATCGCATCAAAAATTTATAATACTGAATGGACATGCTTGAAAAAACAGACAAAGTTGTTGCATACAGAAAAAAACAATGTAGATGTTTGTGTAATTGTAAGATTTTTTTAAACAAATATGGAATGTTTCACAAACTAAACCTAATTTTAAAAAAACAAAATCGAAAAAAACAATGTCATTTACGAACTTAGCGACATCAAAATACTTTACACCCGATGAAACTTTCTTGGAAGCGAACTGCGTGTTGACCGGTGTGTTGTCTTGATTTTGATAAGATGACACGACCAGGTTACTTTGAATGAAGCTCTATGTTTTGTTCTTTATACGTTTCTGACCTTGTATTGAATTTTTGCAGGAGATCAACGTATGGTCGTAAGGTTATACAAAGATTATGTTAGCCTTGATTTCTTTTCTCGAATTAGTCGTTTTACATGGAACCCAAGCGTCTTGTGACAGTTCCCAAGGTGAGTCGCAAGGCTACTTTTTTTCACTTTACGAGTTAACAGTCTTCATTTCCACTTAAAAACTTAACAGACTCCTGAAGGATACTTGTCATAGCTTTTCCCCAATTTTGATATTTAAAACCAAGTTTGGGTTGCAATAATCAATTATTTTTATAGAGGAACTTAAACTCAATTTCACTAAGCCCGTGACTGCAATTATGGGACACCACCTTCCTGACGTAACAAATCTATCAACGCATGTGCTCAACGTCACGTACAGCTGGGAAATTGATGAACAAGGTAACATTAGTTGTTACGTGATCGCGTAAACAGCAAACATAAAATTTTTTGAGAGATCCTCTTAAAACTTGAACAGCCTATATATATATTTTTTAGGAATAAACCGAACTTTTTCGATGTTCAGTCTTTTTCTTAGGATTTGGATAAATGCACTGTTCTTAGGTCATAATCTACTACCTTCGTAAATATACCAAAGGCCTTCAAAAGGTCGTATCTGGAAATTATCCTACACTTGTTCGTTGTAAGAACTCTTACTTTCGTTAACGTTCATTCTCAGATGATGTGAAGCAGCAAAGCACAGTTGTTCGAGTTTGCACTTAGGCGAACTTGTTGGCGTCACGATGAAAATTTTAAAAGTTTTCTTGACGTGCTTCCGTAAGCACATCTCTTGTCATTATTTTTTATTTCTAATTATCATTCTACCAGCAACAACTAGTAATAATCACAGTAGTTTTCGTAGTTGTATGTACCAATAACGCAAACAAAGTATAGTTTCACATGTTTCGATTGTTTTATTCCTCGCTGAAATACTGTAACAGAGTATTCTAGTGCAGGGGTCTGCCAATACTTTTCGGCGACACCCTACAAAAATGTTCTAAATTCTTGCATCCCAAACATTTTGTGAGCATATAATTTTGTAGAAAATACTCTATAATTTCTATAATTAAATGTAAATTTTAGAACTACTGTTGACAGCAGCAACTTTCTTGCACAAAATTGTATGAAAATTTAGCACATAAAACAGTAAATGTTTGCATTTATTCTCTCAAAGGAGAATGCCAAATTAAAAATGTAAATTTAAATTATTTCGCGACCCAGAGTGGAAGGTCTCGTGACCCAAATTTGGCTCGCAATCCACTATTTGCAGACACTTGGTCTAGTGCGTGGGGCTAGATTGGTGATCAGCCAATTCGATCAAACAGCTGTGATTGTTATCACCGATATGTTTCAAAACACAATGTTCGTATGCAACAAATTACAAAAGTAGTGGTGTATTTGCGAAATGATTCCACTTATCTAAATAGAGTTTGCAGCTGTTACTACATCAATCGTGCTAGCAAGTAAAGACCCAACTGCTGTGACTAGCAGTACGAGTGTGCATGTTCCTTTATTGAGGAATGCGCAGGAGGCTCCACAAGAATATTGCGCTTGTAAGACCATTTTCTCAGCTATTGCGTGTGCAGAACCATGTGTAGGACTGATGTGCCGGCTCCTGCAATTAAAGGACCAATGTTCAAGTCTCTTGCAGGACTAACTTGTACCCCTAAGCTTTGCACATCCCGTCGTCTCATGACGCTGGAGTCGCTGCGCATGTTGATCGCGTGCGAAAGCAAACACGATACACGTGTAAGACATATAGAATACATAAGAACAATGCACAAGACCACAAACTCAACGACGCCACGGTCCGACATTTAATTATGATGATACAAAGACGCGGCCCTTTCTTCAAAGACAGACAATGCTCTGTGTTGCATCACTAAATATGTTATGTCAAAGTGTCAGTGTCTGTTTGAAGGAATGCGTGACTTCAGAACTAGCACACGTACAAAGGTTTCCAGGTTTAACCAGAAATTTATAAAAGTTTTCAAGTGCAGTGCAAAGTTTAAGTCCCGCCCAGTTGGGTAAAATTCGGTGGTACTGGGAATGATGCACCAATCCAGCTGCATACTTGTCACCTGCACGGTGAAAGCCCTTCTCAAATGGCCGCTGCTGCTTCACACAAGTAACTCGTTGCTAGGTGGGCGTGGCTAGACAGGCTTCATCAATGATCTGGA
>JGI24159J19872_10010032_pt1 | contig 12418 bp, 9 predicted proteins | sample Ectturendosymbi4_FD_19872 | JGI IMG/M metagenome (IMG submission 19872)
AATTGTTTTCTCCATCTCGCAAACAACATAACAACAAAGAAAGCTTAGCCACTGACCTCTTTGAACGGCTAAATTTTGAACAATCATTTTTTAAAACCGTTGTTTTAAGGAACTCCTTGCAAAACTTCATAAAAAATAACCTATGCAAAGTCTAGAGACGAAGAGCTCGAGACCGAGATCCTTAGAGACCGAGACTTCAAAAAACGGGTCTCGAGACGCGTCTCGAGACCGAGACCAAGTCTCGAGACTCCATCACTGCAGCGATGCAAGAAACGCTATGAAACAAACTACAAGACAACTAACGTTCAATACTTGGAAGTGCGCAAAACATGCTCTAGTAGATGAATGTACATGTTTCGAATCATTCGAAATAATGCTGTGTATATTTTCACTCTCCCACAAATGAGCGAGGAGGCCATCCGCTGCAAGCGACAATTCTTCGAAGGCGAAGCTGTGTGGTTTTAATTGCCTTTTTACATGACAATCAATATACAGTGTAAAATTTAAAAAAAGTGATTTGGCGAAGAGTTCGCTCATTTCCCCACGACATCACCTGCTTGTCGGGAGCACGTACAGTTTGCAGAGGCTGTGCAATATGCCGAGCACAATCAAGTGTAACACTGACTTGTCCCACAATTAACTTTTAAATTGAATGAGAGTCAATGTAGTATGGCGGTTCAAACAAGAATTTGGTGCAGTTCACCGCCATGACAAAAAATACTGCCCCTGGAGTGCAACTGGCAGAACAACGCGATACTTGCTTGGAGCTGCTGACAAAATAACTGTAAGTCTGATGGAAAAAAGATTGATTAGCTGCACACATCTTTTTAACAACGATGACGTTCATCAGGCGACAGCCCTTGGGTTTAGAACCAACTCAACAGCAGAGCATAAAATCTCATTTTTCCTCGAAAGTAGCAGTCGAGGAATTATCAAAAAGTTTCAGCACAATAGACTTGAAACAGATTTCAAAAAAACTACTTATGTAAATTTGTGACACACTTTTTGAAGAACCTGCAAGAGTCTTTTGTCTGCACCATGAAGTAGTTTCACCACTTAGTTCAGCAGTGGAAGTAATGCGATTGGAGAGTCCGACCGGAAAGCGCGTAAAGCTTCACACTGTGGCAGCAAGCAAGAATAGAGATCGCACGCCGTGCTCGCTCTGTTATTGCCTGTTTGATCCACATACATATGGGTTCTATTCTTTGCGCACTTCCCGTTCATGGTGAATCGCGCACGCGACGCCGCGCCGACCGAGATTTTTTCGGTTAGCGCATTTTCTTTTCAATAGAGATCTTCTCTGTGGTGACCGGTCCGCCCCCAATTTATAGCTGACGCACACGTGTTGTGACCTCATTGAATAATGGACCCAATCGTCCTTTTGCAAACGTCACCATCACCCGCGCGGCCGCAGACGCCTTGTCCATCCAAAATACGATTCAATTTCAGTCGTGAATTTCTGTGTTGTTGTTTCTAAGCCCGCATACCTTCTGATAAAAAGAATCTCAGCGCATAAACACAAGAAAAAATTATCAATGCTATAAATTTGACTTACCTTTGTCAGAGACTGTAGCAAAGGCAGAAGATAAATTTCAAACCCATATATACTTATCCATATAAACGACCCCAGCGCTGCGCTGAGAAACACTCGGCCTAACATTCGCGGCTCTTTAGGTTTCAAATCTTCATCACCTGAAAAAGAAACATTCATTGTTGCTTTCATGCATTGTTGAAAACAATCGCGACTATTTGCATCAGTACTCCCAGGCTGCGGTAAAATTATCAAGCACAGACCGGTCTGCAGTTACAAAAGGTTGGAGACCATTGTGCTACATGACTTTGGCAGTGTTTTTTGATGCATTTAAAATGTCACACAGGCTAATGAACTGTGTTTTGGAAGAATTGCAGCAAAGTTGTGATATTGGTGATAACAGTTGCGCAATTGTGCCATAAAAGCACTACGCAGCCCAAGTACGCACTGTGGTAATTAATGTACCATGTACAGATTTCTTTTGGCACAAAATAAACAAACACATTGCATGCACAACTGAAGATCTTTCATGGCACATTTGTGTTTTAATTGTACTTGTTCAATAACCCTGTGACAACTACTAAGATTTTATGCTTTACCTCTGAAAACTGTTTAATGCATTTGTGAAAACAACTGCAAGACATGTGTCAAACTGGTGGTCCGTGGGCCATGTGCCAAACTGGTGGTCCGCAGGCCAAATGTGGCCCACTACGGCTTTTTATGTGGCCCACGAAGCTTAAATTTTAAGCCTCAGTCTGCCTATTTTTTGGAAATGTAGTGGTTTATAACTGTTTACAAAAGTGAACGACCTTCTTTGCCATGTTATAACTTTGCTATTTTAGTCATCTTGCTGACGTAACATCTCTTTTTAAAAAAGTTATTCAGTTTTAAGGTTCTTTTTGCTGCAAAATAACCATTATTACTTCACATAGACACTCTTTAAGCATTAGCGTAGATGAATGTGGTTAATTCTGTTACAACTGGCCCTTTGAGGGCAACTATACAGTTACCACTGGCCCTTTGAGGGTAACCATAATGCTGATATGGCCTTCAGTGAAAACGAGTTTGACACCCCTGCTATAGTTTAAGGTTGAGTGGTAAACATGGCATATGCCTGTTGATTTGGTAGCCAGGGTTTGATTCCTGATATAGCCATACCAAAAACTTGCCATGTGGTACTTGAACCATTTCCAGCCTGTGTTTGGCTTTTATGGATGGGTGTACAGAAAATCCTGGGAACTTATGGGAGACTGCACGTAATAGAACACAATGGAAAAACATCATAGTACATCAAGGGCTGCATCAGCCATGATACCGAAAGAGAGAGTACAGATAATCTTCAAGTGTAATGTGTGTGCTGCCATTGGCTTGCTACCAGGGTTGCTGAGTCAGAGTTTTTGAGTGGAGTCGGAGTTGGATTCCTAACAACACTGGGAGTTGGATTCGGACTTTTTTGTCTGACTCCAGATATCCAATTGGATCATTTTTACATCACACTCCTAAACTGGAAATTCCTGTTGAAATGGTACAATTTATTTTGAAACTTTTGTTGAAACAGAGATTTCTTGCTGTGCACCACGATTTCCATTGATTTTAACAGCCAAATTTCATTCCCTTTATGTTAATGAGTCGGAAATTTTGTACAGGTCAGAGTCAGGAGTCGAAAATTTTCGAAAGTCGGAGTCGGGAGTCAGATATTTTGGAAAGGTTGGAATCAGATATTTTACCTCCGACTCCACAACCCTGCTTGCTACTATTGCAGAATTTGGAATCAAGGTAACCACATGCCCAACACGGTAGACTTGTTTAGACAGACATCCTCAGACCAACACTGACAACTTTACTGGCGGAACAATGCAAGAAAAACAGAACTTTCTTTTCTTTCTAGTTTATTCTTTGAAAACATTATGAAAACTGTTATTTTTACTCATGTACATAGTGATCACTGCACAAATTTTGGCAACAATTCCATTTTGATTTCCGAAGTTATTTTCTTTAAGTCAAACAAAGCAAAAATTCTGATTTGTTAGGATTAGGGATTCTAAACAAATAGGAACATATATGAGTTGAGTTCTGACTAAAACATACAAGTGCATTTAATTTCAGACTTGACACTTGGAGAGCCAGGGTACGATATATTCGTACTTTGATTTTGGCCTAAAACCAGCAGTTGTTGGTTGCCTTACCAACGCCCTAGCTCAGTGGTTCTCAAAGTGGTCGATATCGACCCCCAGGGGTGAATAGGATCATCCAAGGGGTCAATAAATAGTCATAGGGTCACATGGGGGTCACTGAAGGGCCCTAAATTTTAGGCATATTTTCGGATTGTGTATTATTTTATCTTGCCTTTCAGGTAAAAAGTAGTCAAATTTATTTAGACACATACTTTCCTTGTATTAGTTACTATTGCGCTAGGCCATGGGTGTCTACAAAAACTTGTATACTTCAATTAGGGGTCAACGTGCAGAAAAGTTTGAGAACCACTGCCCTAGCTCCTCCGCCGATTGCACTAGAGAGCAGTTCAAGGGCTCAAACGGATTGGACAGTCTTCTAGATTGCACTCGAAAAAAAATTTTTTGGTTTGGGGTGGCAGATTTTTTGTGAGTGACGCCATAAGTGAAGTAGTTTTTGGGCCATATTGGCTCATGTTGCCTGGCCTAGGGCCCAACCGCTAGGCCAAAGTATTTCGCTGAAGTTTTTAATGGAAACTAGGCTCGAGTCCAAGTCTTTTCAGCCTTTGATCGACTTTCTATTGTTTCTGGTTCAAAAGTTATGATCTTAACACTTTGAGAGCCGGCGTACGATATATTCGTACTTCAATTTCGGCCTAAAAAACAGCAGTTTTTGGTTGTCTTACCAACGCCTTAGCTCCTCCGCCGATTGCGCTAGAGAGCTGTTCAAGGGCTCAAATGGACCAGCCAGTCTTCTAGATTGCACTCGAAAAAAATTTTTGGTTGGGGGGTGCAGATTTTTTGTGACTGACGTCATAAGTGAAGTAGTTTTGGAGTCATTTTGGCTCATGTTGCCTGGCCTAGGGCCCAACTGCTAGGCCAAAGTGTTTTGCTGAAGTTTTCATTGGAAACTAGGCTTGAGTCCGAGTCTTTTGAGCCTTTGATCGACTTTCTAGCGTTTCTGGGTCAAAAGTTATGATCTAAAATAAACAAATTAATTATCTAATTAGTCAAATATTTTTACTAGTTAAAATCATAACTTTTGAACCCAAAACCCTAGCAGGTCATCCAAAGTATCAAAAGACTCGGATTGTAGCCTAGTTTCCAGTTAAAACTTCAGCGAAATACTACCATCTAACGGTTGGCGCCCAGGGCCAGGCAAAGTGGGCCAAGGTGTCCTAAAAGTCCTCCACTGATGACGTCACTCACAAAAAACCTGCAACCCCCAACCAAAAATTTTTTTTTCGAGTGCAAACTACAAGACTTGCCACGTCATTTGAAGCTTTGACCAGGTCCATAACCTGTACAGGAGCGAAGATATTCCCATGCAAAGCCATGTGCGAATCAACTGTTTTTTGCGAACAGCTTGAATTAACCCGGACATCAAATGTTAAGAAAAAAAGACACTTAAACACCTGAGGCTCCGGGACAGTTTGTGTGAGCCACGTGTCTTGTGTCACTTTGCACCATCATATCTTGCCAGCCGATTGAACTAGAAAGGTGTTCAAACCCTCAAAAAGATGTGGCAAGTCTTCTGTTTTGGATTTTTTAAAATTGGAAAGTTCTGAATATTGTTTTTTTCTGGCTAACATCATATGTGGGGAAGGTTTAGGCCTTTTTGGCCGAGGTCACCAGGCCCTACAAGCTCTAGTTTTTTTGTTTCTGAGTGAAAAGAATGATTCTCATTCCACCACATTCCTATAAAGCAGGGATTCAAAACATTTGCAAGCAACTTTATAACAATTGCTGACTATTATTAGAAAACATTACAGGTATACAGACTTCCACTCCCCCATACATTTACAAATCGGTCTACTTAGAATTTATCACATCACTATATTATGACAACTGTGATGGCTCCATCCATGCGTGTGACCTTTACTATAATCACATATATATGCTTATGTTTCATCAAACATATATATGCTTATGTTTCATCAAAATTGTGCTAGTGAATGATTTTCTGTTACTCCCACATATCTATCTTTGTGTTCTTCCATGTATTTGTGTGTTCCTTGTTACTGCCATTCATGCTATAGTCTACTGCGTTGCGTGTGGCAGTGCAGACATTATACTATTTCAAAAGTGCATGAAAACACAAAAAAATTTAATTTACTCAACACTACTCAAAACTGAAAAGTTCAGCAGCTAGTAACAAATCAAAGTCAAAGAAATGCAAAGCATACTCAGCAAATAAATATGTGCTTACTGTTATGAAAACTGCTGCGGTATCTTAAGTCAGTTCTAGCTTGTCTTACTTCCTGCTTTCTTCGTCTTTTTTCTGCTTCTCTTTGCTGTATTTTGGTATCAAGGAAATACACCGAAAGCACACCATAAATGGCATCTTTAATACCATGCATGAACTGCAATCCAATTACTTTTATTCTAGAAGACATTATCTACAAATACAATTGGTTTTGAGTAAAACCCAACATTTAACCATAGCACCGTTGTTTTTGCTGCTGTCAAGTTTTAAATGAAAGGAGCAGATTGTGATAAGTTAGGAATGTATTACAAATAAACAATAAAATGTACAAATGAAAGAAGTATGAGAGCAAAGAGTAATTACGAAAGCTGACTTTACATAATGTGTGATTCACTACATACAAACAATGATGAAAAACATTACTTCACCACGATGAAGAACCATACAAAATCACATTCTGCGCAAACCTAGGTTACTAAAACAGGCAACCACCATAGCAAGTACCTTGATTTGTTCACAGTCAGTCATCTGCTTACTGTACAAAAACTTGTGATCGAATGTTACATCATAGGACAGTTTATTGGGATGACTGCACAGCAGGCTGTATATAATGCACCACTGATGTAGTTGGAGGGCTGCGTGTTGTAAGGAACAGGATGGAGACAAGGTTTTCAGTTGGTGCCAAATTGGGCAAATGTTGCCAAACATCATTGTTTTCCAAAAAATGTGCAAACGTTTTTGGAAATATTTTTTAATGCCAAATTTTGTCATTTTTTGAAATGTGAGTATTGGCAAAACGATCCATTTTGGATTATTTATCAAATGAGTATCATCATGCCAAATGCTAGGGAAAATGCTGTATCCAAACTTTGAAGAGAAAATACAGCTCAATATCCTCTACAAGTGCACCAGTTAATATGAATTTTCTACACGTGCACCAGATGGTGTCTGAATATGATTAGGCCTATTGTTTGAAGAATTGCTGTAATCATTGCAGTATAACTTTTCTTTCACAATGGATCTCAACTGTGTATTATATTTCAAAATTGANTTGCTGTTACTGTGTTTCAGGTCTCGCTATGCTTAGGTTTCTGTGCATTTTAAAGTATATATCAATTCTGTAAATAATAATTCAACTGAATCATAACTTCCAGTTTTTAACTAGGCCTATGGATCAAAAGAAATGATTTCATAGCCAAGAATTAGATACCATGAAAGAAACCAATGGCTTTCAACCTTTTTTGTTACCGTGACCCATTATAGCAACCCACTGATCTAAACAGAGAATGTATACATTTTGCCAAACAAGTAGGTGTCTCGATTCCCATTAAAACAAATCTTTTTCTAATTGTCAAACATTAAAATTTGAAAGTATATACAAATATTAATTGTAAAAAACATTAAATATAGAAAAATCAATATTGTCAATATCATTACCTTTGCCAAAAATTTGCTAAACTCTTTAGCAACACTTGCCAGGCATCTGGCAACCCTGGATGGAGAACTTGCAGTAATTAGGGCAATTCTGGATGGAGAACTTGCATTAATCAATCAGAGACAATCAGGTAGCAACCGATGTTCCCTCTAAGCTGCGCAGCCGTGCAACTGCTAAGATCTCTCTGCGCAGTTGCAACAATGCTTACAAACAATGCACAGTTGCAACAAAAATTGTGATTCAGCACACCCGCTTGTTTTTCCACACAGCGTTATTAAAAATTGGAGAGAACATTGGTAGCAACTTGGGTTTCCGAACACTATGCAGAACAAAAGCGTAAAAGATTTTGTTAATGTTCCCAATATATATCAGCAAAATTCAGCCGATATGATACATTAGCAACATTGCCACATTGGCCAATGCACATCAGCATGCAGTTGCATCAGTCGGGCTGTAGGTACCAGTGCAAAAGTCAGAGGAAATGTAGAAAAAGATGGTAATTAAGTACAAAAAGATGGGCAATAATTCAGTACAGGTGAAAAATAAATTGCATATTTTATTTCCTAAGTTCACGTTTTATACTTTATGCCAATGAATGCTATATGGCAAAGCCCATATGTGTGCACTACTAAGATTTTCAGAAATTTTACACTCCTGATTTATATTTAAAAACCAATGCAACTTTTGAAAGCACAAGTTATTGTGAGACAAGAACTTAAAAAAACATTACCTTTGCAAAACCTTCCATGTGGGCACAAGAACTTGTGGTTAATGTCTGTAGCAAAGTATGACCTATGAATGACCTAAATCATGTTTTGTCAAAATGACTTTACACATTTCTTGGTGTGCAATGATGTTAGAGGCTACGATGTCAATAGCTAAGCAGTTTTTTAGAAAACCTAGCTGAGTTTTATGGACCCATGTTGACACTGCATGCAAAATCATGAAAGCCAAGATAACATATTTTATTTTTCAAAATCAGATTAGATATCCTTGACAACCAAAAAAGTACTTCAAGAATGATTTTTATCCATTTAAATGTTATGCTGTAGTAGGATATTTTGGATTGCTGATTAAGAATCTTGAGACCCTAGATAGTTTACAGTTTAGCACCAAATTGAGAATTCTGAGGCTGTCACAAAAAGTTTTGGTAAGTGACTCCAAAGCAATAGCACAGTCAGATTTGAGACTGGGAACATAAAATGTGACAGCAGAAACTCCATAACCAAGCTTTTCATTCACGTAAGTCAGGTTTTGGTTCACAGGGACACACGTCTCTGGATTTAACCTGAGCAATGCAATGACCAAGCATTTCTTACAAGCACTGCCGCCACCATGTTGTGGCTATGCATGGTTGGTAGAGGTAGCTGTCTAAGATGAACAGATTTAGGTTATTTCAAATCCAAGACCAATCCAACAATTTCATTTCAAAATCTAATCCAAATCCAGTAAACTGACAGTTTCAAAATGAAAGTTCAAATCTTGTTTAAACCCAAAATTCTATCAATCGTGTTCTGCCAAAGGAAAAATAGTTTTACTAAAAGCAAATAACTTGATCAATTATCTTGCCATTGTGTTTTTATTTATTCTAATGTTCACTAACAATTGATTTCCCTATTACACAATGGCTCTTTGTATTGTTTCTGTTAGTTGGCTGAGTCACATGAAACAACCAATCCAAAGCAGTGTTTGCCTCATGAGGAAAAAGACAATATCGAAAAATACCTTAGAAACTGACTCAAATTAACTTATGCTCTAGTGGACATTTTGTTTGAAGACTTCAAGGCAAGCACTTTGACTATTAGCAGCATCAATTGCAATGAAAAGCTCAGTTATAAAATCTTAAGACAGCAAATCAGACAAACAAATTACCAGGTACAAAATACAGCACAAACTAAGATGAAATACCAGTTAATTGAGTGAATAATGCAAAGAACATTATCAAAGATAGACCGATATATCGGCCAATATTTGGGTTTTACTGATAGATTGGTATTGGCTAAAATAACTGATTTTATTAGCCTCAGTAGGTGTTGACAAAACGCTGTTATGTTCCTCATGCATGTAGACAACTTGCAGAAGAAAGCACAGCAAACCAAGTCAAGACACTTATCTTGCAGCCATGCTAGGACATGCGTTATCATAAACAAGCAGACAAGAACAATGGAGTGCATGTCAACCATCACAGCCGAAACAAAAGCATCATCATTCATCAGATTAATTAAAATTCATGTAAAATATTGAAATTGGTGCAATTTAAATAACTTAAAAGTGGCTAGGAAACCACATCACATGACGCAGTTCGAGTAAAGCAGTCAGTTTTTCACTCTAACGGCATCGACCTGGTAGCGTAACGGTGACATTACATTTCAACTCTACCACGCCAATGCTTGTGGATTCGCCTCTCATCTTGGTGCTTTGCGTTTTTGTAATAGTGACTTGCACGTTTCAATTCATGAGACCAGTTTTTCTTTACTTTTTTAAAAACTTTCCAAGCTTTTGCTTTAAGGGTTAGGTTTAGGAGTTAGCTTAGAGTTACCTTATTATTAGCTTAGCATTAGGTTAGGTCTACGGTTAGCATTAAGATTAGGGTTAGGTTTACCTTTTAACATTTATATACTATGTTTCTACCAAGCCTACTGCATTCTTGTCTTGCATTACTGCCACATTACAAGAGGTGGTCAAATAAGTTATCAAATTTAAAGACCCACAGGTAGTTTTGTAGCCATTGCCAGAAAATTTTACCTCATGAATAATGTTTTCTAAAGTTTTTAAAAAAAGATAAGGCATAGAAAATATTATATTTTTGACAATGAAACAAAAAACAAGATTTACAAATTTTAGAAGTATCGGTTATTGGTATCAGCTATCGCTCCATGAATGACATGAATGACCAATATATCAGTATTAGCCCCAAAAACGCCACAGTGGTTGATCTTCAAAAATTAAATATTATAGTACACACAACAACCACGATTTTACAAATGTCCAATATGGTTCAACAACACCAATAAAAAAAAGGAGAGTGAGGTGGCTATGGAACGACCCATGGATCTTTATTATAACAAAACTTATTCCACCATACCGCTTCGCATGACACAGTTTGAATAAAGCGGTCTGTTTGTCACTCCAGCAGCATCGTCCCGGTAGCATACCAGTTGTGTTTCACTTCTGCTATGCCGATGGTTTCTGGTTCGCCTCTTACTTTGGCACCTTACTTATGTTTTCAGAATAGTGACTGCTGGCACGTTTCAATTCATAGAACCAGTTTTTCTTTTCTTTTCAAAACTTTCCAAACTTTTGCTTCAGGGATTTGGTTTAAGGGTTAGCGTTAGGTTAGCACTATGATAATGGTTGGGTTTACATTTTGCGTTTACTATGTTTCTACCCAGCCTACACTGCATTCTCCTCATGTGTTACTACCATGTTACAAGTGGTGGTCGAATAACGTTTCAAATTTAAAGAATAGATCCACAGGTGGTTCTGTAGCCTTTGCCATAAAAAAGCAATATGTAGTAACATCACATACAGCCTACAAAAATAAGATGAAGATGAAAACATGAAGAAGTACGAAAGTTTGATTCAGCATATCAAAAAATGATAAAATGGAAGAAAAACTATGTGCACATCACAAGAGGAAAAGCCAGAAAAACACTAATTGCAGCTAAGTGTCTCATTTCGTAGGACTCTTTAAGGCAGTAAAAGATGGGAGCCAGTAGCACATCCTTCAAGTATTTCTACCATTACTGCTTGGTCTCCAAAAGTCATCACTCAAATCAACAAACAGAGAACACCTCAAATACTTTAACAAAAGAATAGAATGGTGGAAACACTGAAAGCCAGAACTGATCTCGGAGTGTCAATGTTTATTCACACAAATCGGTAAGACAGGAAGAAACACAATTATCCACAGACCATAATAACGGAGTGAGTTTGAGTACCATCGATGAATGCATGTTCTACCAGACACATATGGTGGCATCACGAAGGAAATGAGGTTGAAGAAACACGTTATGACCAATGAATGATGGATATAAACAGATTACAACACGTTTAACAGCAAAGTTTAATCCAATGAATAATCGTTGGGTAAATGAAAAACAAAATACATTCTTAGTTAATGAGCATTTAACTAGAAAAGATAACGTTTCATTCATAATGATTATGTCATTACATATGAGATACATCTGATCCACCCATTGCACAAATACCATATGGATGATTGGCGTCATATTAATCTCAATGTCATTTGACACTACAGCACAAGCCAATCATTAACACTAGGCTACAGATGCAGTGGAGTATATAAAACACTATAACAACGATCTCGGGTCAAGAAAAGGGGTGGAATCAACGAAAGTCCCACTAATTCCTTAACTCTGATGACATCATGATACATAATAGAGCAGGCTTGCAGGTTACCTTGCATCCTTGGGAACTGTACAGTACTTAGTACTAGTAGTATGTGATCCAAACACAAACAAGATGATGTACAATTTTGACGGATGGAGTTGAGTTGAATTCATTTGACGAAAATTGAGAACTTCAAATACGAAAAAGAAGCCATAACACCAGGGTCAGTCACGTTAACATCAGATTGTTGCCTTTTTTACGTCAGAAAACATCAAATTTTTACGTTACAGTTTCACGTAAGCTAAATGCTTCCATTACCAAGACCTAACAGCAACAAAGCACCATGAATCATACGGCATCCGAGATAGAGCGAAGTGTCGTAATTAAATGGAGAAGTCGGTCATGCGTAACAGAGTGTTATTCTCACAGCAGCGAAGAGAGCTTCTTTTGTTTGGAATGGTAACCAAGCACAAATGAAGGTGAAAGATTGAACAAAAAAACTTAACACGGCATTGCTATGTTGCAGACAAAGTTTGAAATTGGGACTTCAAAAATAACACTGGCCTTTCATTACTTGAAATTGGGACTTCAAAAAAAACACAGGCCTTTTATTAGGAAGAAATAGAAAATTTGAAAACAACAGGTAAAAAGAAAATTTGAAAACAACAGATTGTTTGTGTATTTATGATTTGGTTTTCTTGTTTTGTTGTTTGTTTGTGTAT
>JGI24159J19872_10010036_pt1 | contig 12417 bp, 5 predicted proteins | sample Ectturendosymbi4_FD_19872 | JGI IMG/M metagenome (IMG submission 19872)
AGGTTTATTAGCTTGTAGGGCAGTTCAGGTGGCTCACGGTTTCATAAGGCGTAGACGGGCTGTGCGATCCGTAGTTCTGGAAACCCGCTCGGTTTAAGAACTCACAGAGGTGCTTCCGGTCGTTGCAGCAATGAGTGATTAGCTGGAGTACTGCAGACGCAGAGCAGTCAAAACGTATGCCTCAATCGTTTTTTTAGCCAGCAAGTTATTAAATCTATTTTAAAAGACCACAATCTCTAGAAATACTGTAGGAGGGGACATTGTATCCGAACAGACAAGGCATTTTTTATTGCACGGAAAATGTCGAAGAATGGCTTCACGTGCAAGTCCGCATAGTAACGGGAAAGTGTGTAAGAGTTGTTTTATTGATGTAACATTTCAACATTTTCCAATATAATAATGAAAATTACACCACCACGTCAGAAAAAGCATAATTTTGTCAATTGTGTTTGTCTGTCTAGAAACTATATGTAAAGACAATCTCCTGCGTAACTGGATTTTTTCCTCATGTTTGACAGAGTAAGCACCGATATGCTCGTGAACGATCACAGATTGACATTAACACCTTTTATATCGGAACACTGTTTGACTTTTCAGTGAGTTTTTGTTTTTAAAGCAGAAAGTCGCAAAACCCAGAACCTTTTATTACAGATTTAAGCTCGTAGACATTTAATTTCTGTAACAAACCGGCAAACAGCAGAAAACACGTCTTGTGGTCGGCATCCAGTGCTTGCAAAAATGTGTAAGTAAATAGTTTGTAAGATTCTATTGTGAGTAACAGCTGAGGATAACACTCTGGACCGAATGACTTTCTCTCAGTTTACTGTTGTTTTTTGCGCTACTTGGGCCTTTTGTCTGAACCCATGCAACCAATTTGATTTTGTGTCGGTTGCACGAAATTTGTAAAACTGTTCTATGAAACTTGCATCTACTAGGCGACTTAGCTAATTCCGTTCCTTGAACATAAAAACTGTTCTTTGGAAAACAGTTAATAGCTATAATGACCAATGGTTTAAAAACGATTAATGGGGAAACATCACAAAATTTTTGACGGCGGTAGCTCGTGGCCAGTATCCCCTCTCAATCTAAAGATTGAGTGACTGATCCGCGAACACTGAGTGATTCACTGCAGCGCTCCTTTGATATGAGCGTTAACCTCAACCCAGTAGCGTAGCCCAGCCCAAAAATTTTGGGGGCCAAATGTTTGACTTCAAGCGAACAACAGTAATTTGTTTGGGACACCGTCTCAAAAAGAACGAACGACAAGATATGCTAGAAATCTTAGTGGCCATGGCCCCCTTGGCTACGCCTATGCTTCAACCGCCCTGGCAAATAACACATTCAGGATTTCAATTATCACCATTTGTCATCGTCCGAATTGTATAAAAATATTAACGAGAATTTTTTGTACTCGGAATCAGTTTGCAAGTTGAATTGCTTGTTTGTGGAATCTGCGAAATTTATTGCATACGGATGAATTTTATATTCCAAAAGCCAGGCTGTGAATATCATTCCCTTGCATTATCAAGCCGAAAATGTCAAACGCATGTCCATTTTAGTTTCAACATCGTTGACACTTTGCGCTAGGGGCGATTTGTTGCACTGCACCGCGAAATGGATCTTATCAGTTAGATTTCGCCCTCGGGGTCCAATGAAAGTAAACGCTAAACCGCCAGATAACTGCTTTATATTAAAATCTTCCAGGTATCTTTTGAGTTAAGGTTGTTTGGAAAGCAAAATTTGAACTGCAGATTTGTTCAAATAATTGGCGATGTTCTGTGTCGATCCCGCTTGGAAACCTTTGAAACGATACGAAACAGTGGAATTATTAATAAGATTGACCTGTTTGATTGTCCCTGCAACTGTATAGATTGACAGATGAGTGCAGGGCGGTGTAATGAACTGCTAATCCTTCAACAACTAATGTCTTTAATGAACATTGTAGAAGTTATTTACATTCAAGTCCCATGTTCAGATCCCTATGGTGCTAGCTAGATAGAAGATCGGTGACTAAAAGCAAGGTTACCTATGATATATTCGTAACAGCAGGTAACATTCGAGTTTTGTACGTATTTGTTTTGTTTGCGGCGTGTTTCGTTTTTCCTTATTTTCTGCTGGTATTTCTTTACAAATTTGCTTCAGTAAACCACAGACACTTTTGAGCTTCAGGCCAATGGCCAACTTTGTTTACTGGTAAATCCAGATCTATTTTTTTCTTGTGATTTCTTTCATGTTAGACATTCGTTTTTGCAGCCTCTCGCGTGGAAACAATCGCCAACCATCTACAGCAATCATGCTGTGGAGCGTCGACTGGTCCAGGATACGCAACACCTCAAGATGCAATGAAAGCACCCAAAGAAAAGTTGCTCTACGTTCCTTGCATATATAGGTAAGAGATGTCCATTNCACTGATTCTTCCCAAAGTTGCACCCGCCGCAAAAANTACTCTTGATGCACCTACGTTAAAAACGTAAGTTCAAGAAATGAACAATNTATAAATCCAACGCTATTTCAAGCAATCCTGAAAATTCCTCGCTTGTCTGGTGTCTGCATGGNAGCTGGCAAGCAGTCCTCAGGACGGGTATCGCGAAACAATCGGCGCAGATTATTAGCAACTAGCTTTGCTGATTGTTTCCAGTGCTGACTTCTGTATTCGCAATACAGACCAACAATGCAAAGTATAATGTTCAGATTCATTAAGTTAAACATCGTAATACTGCCTCTGCCAATCGGAGACTCTGTTCGTCATCAAAAACTTTGACCCAGGGTTGAGGTTGTCAAAAATGACTTAATATCAAGATCTCATGGAGTCGACAACACATGCTGTTAAAAGCACGTAGGATTTTAAGAAAGCACGCATTGGTTATATGTTAGTTGCTATGCAATATCCATTCTTGAACGTTTCCTTCCATGTTTTGAAAGATGGCGGATGACTTTTGCTTCGCTCTTGACTGGGGATATCTCTGTTTTTATCCATTTTATTTAGCAAACAAAGATGAAGAGACGCTCAAAACAGCAGGCAGATAAGCACTGAGCAACTCACTTAGATACAGAATAGGCAAGCCACAAACAACTAGGCCAGGGATCGGCAACCTGCGGCTGTTTAACTCCTCTAAAGTGACTTTCTGGATTTGACAAAACTTGGAAATTAAAATTTGCATTTGATTAGTATTAGCAATAAGTTGATTACAAGTTAACCTATGGTCCTGTGACGTTGCATGAAAAATAAAACGTCATCAACGTTTTGTGGCTCCTCACCGGTCATATCTGCCGGAAGATGCTGCAGAATGGCTCTTTTGTTTAAAAAGGTTGCCGNCTCTGGACTAGGACTGCCTCATCGTAACCCCAGAATGCCCCCTTTTAACGTTCAGCAACTGATCAAGTCAAGCTGCGTAACTCGATAAGCTGCATNAAGTATTCGATATACTCCCATATTTACAAAGATCTCTTCTTAACACCAATTAAACTGTCTTATTTACTTAGTATCGTGTTTTACATCCTAAAGAAAATCTGGCTAAACTTGCAATTGTAAGTTTTATATTAAAAAATTTCAGTAAGTTCTAGTTTTAGATAAATGTTTTTGCTTGGTTTGTGATTTGAGGAGATTTTACAAACTCTATGTCAGGTAAACTTCACGTCAAGCAAGATGATGTTGCTGGCCGCAAAGATTAGGACCTGAAAATTTATGGAAAAATTATTGACTGGATTGATCGATTTGAGTGGCTTTGTTTTATTGTATTGTTTACTTCAAAAACACCCGAATGCGAAACAATAAAAACATACGCTGTGTGTAAACAGAACTCTGAAGGCATTCCCCAGCTTCCAGTTGGGACACTGCAAAAACCCTTAGGACCGAAGGGTCGTCTAGCCGAGACTCCCAAACACGCGAGATATAAATAAAGCGAAGAAACAGCAAAACAAAAATACAACAAATAAGGACAAATTTTGTACGGTGATCAAAATACAGTGATCAGCAGATTGTCTGGTGGAAAAACAAGCCAATATTCTGTTGAAAATTAATCGCAGTTCGACGGCCACGGCTTAAAATGAAACGAAAAATGTAGCACTCTGATAGCAAATCATCACAAAAAGCTTTTTGAACAGGTGGAAAAGTAACTTTTGTATTCCGCATCAACTTCTCCCCGTATCACTAATCCTCTGTAAGATTTTTATTTTTTACCAATATTCCTGTGAACACTAGGAATAAATTAGTTTTGATTACTATAGCATATCTTGTGTTATAGTTATGTACATGATCTCTGGAACAGACTTGTAAATATTGGGCAGCAACCGTCATGAAATCTGCGCGTTAATTTGGCCAATTCCAATTTATGTATATCCTGCACATCTTACAAACTTCAATGTTTTGTAATTGGGTTTAACAAGTGTATCATAATTACTGAACGTCATGTTGTGTTGTTGTTTGGTTTCGACCTCTGGCTAGAAACTATATTGCNAACTTGCCCAGTAAAAGATGTTTCCTCCTTTGCATTTGATTTAAGANTAATTATTCTTGTTTGCGCATCACAAAAACTTCATTTTTTCTGGAGCAGTTAAAGTTNCTAAACTTGATGACGCGATCAGAGCAAGGCCAAGTGGTTTCGCGTAGGATTACCACGGATCAGAACTTCATGCTTCTGTCATGCTAAGATCTACAAATAGATTAATATAATANTGNTAACTACCTTAAGATTAGCAATTTTGGGCTTGATTACAGAAAAAANTGAGAGTGCTTTTTTCATCTTCCCGGTACCTACCGGGCCCGGGTACAGTGTGCCTCTTGTTCCCCCCTCTCGTAGGCCCTGAGTTACAGAATTATTTTACGAAAACTACCTATAAATCCAATGCCTGAGGGCAGGTGTGGGCAACCTCTTGGTTACCAACGCCATTTTTTTCAAACGCGAGTACCGATATGCCATACCATATCGGCTGCTTCTTGTAACGATGTCATTTCATATCATTAGTGATTTTCGCTGTGATATTGTTGAATGCAAACGGAACATCTGGTAAAGCAGCAAATAAACGTCACATATACTTGCTGCTTTCACCAGTTTTTCAATTTTTGTAGTTAAATTTTTTAATGAGAGCAGCAAAGAATTCTTAAAAGTTGAACCAGACAGGTGCGGCCTCGTTCTGATTTCAGTCAATTTCATCGTGGACGAAAACGCTTATTCGCATGTTTATNTTGTTCCAAAACGACGTATTTAACTCTGAACGAATTTTCTCAATTCTGATCATTTTCACAAGGGTAGGATCGNCATAAGTTAATCATATCAGAAGCACTAGGGACTGAAGAAAGCTTATCAAGTTACGGTTTCAACATTGAATTTGTTTTGAACTCAATGTTCCANTTATATATTACNTGGTATTTGTATTATCTTTTCTTCATCAAGTAANAATGGGTTTATACCTACAGTAGAATTGCCCTATAACGTCACTTCAAGGGATCGGTGAAAAAGCGTCCTTGCAGACGAACTGTCGTTATAGCCGAAGTCGTTATAGTCAAACTCGAATGTACGTAAAAGATAGGAATTCCGCCAGCACCAACGTAAAAGCGTCATCGTAGGCAAACTGCCGTTATAGCCAAAGTTGTTATAGTCAAGGGCGTAACGAGGTTAGATGGCACTCGGGGCAAGAAGCAAGTTTGGCGTCCCCGTGTTTGAACCTGAGATCTTTCGGAAGCAAATGTACTGTTTTGAAGAAAGTACTTGTGACATTGTTGGGACTTTTCGCCGCCCCGCTTAGTCATTCGGCATTCCCATAGTGATTCGGATCTCGGGGAATTGTGCCCCCTTGCCCCCCCTCGTTATGCCCCTGGTTATAGTCAAACTCGAATGCACGTAAAAGATAGGAATTCTGCCGGCACTGACGAAAAAGCCTCGTTATAGGCGATTTCTACTGTACCAAAACTCAGTCTCCTTCTTTAGTCAAACCACAAACGTCTTGCAAGACTTTCAAATGAGCCTTTCAAGTTGCAATGACTTCATCTTTTTAATGCATTTTCTCAATTGCTATTATCAGCAGCAATCTGCTGCCTTAGATGCGCGAACTGATGGCTCGTTTCGTTATTTTCTCGCTGTGAGATAACAGTTTTAACTAAAATTTGAATCCAATGACACCATTTGCTAAAGTTAAGAAACAATTTGTTCTTGCACTTCAGTTTCATATTCAGGTGATTGAGATGGTTAGTAACATCTACTAAAAATTCCAAATCAAAAGGCCCGTTTTTATGACATGCAAGAGTTATTTCATCAGGTTGTTACTGCGATGCATGTTTAACGTCTGGCGCCTTGCGTGTGGGAGTGAAGACGTTACACAATAGGCTGTGGCAACTTATAGCCTAATAAAAACCATGAATTGAATTATTTTTCCAGGTTTTTAAATTTTCGTTCGGGCGTTTTAGCAAGAAGATTGAAAAAATGCGCATTAACCTGCGAACGCAGCACAAAAGCGAAATTAAATCATGCATGTAATTCCACAACTACGTCACTCACTCGCGGACGGGATCGAGCATTTAACAAAAACAGAAGCTTGCTAACCTACAATGTGGCAGTAGTGTCGGCTGGTGTGCAGTCGAAGAAAATCGCAACAAAGATAAGCCTGATCAACGTTTTTGCACGAAATAATTAAGTCTTGGAATCAATTTAAACGTTTGTAAAGGTGGACTTGATACACTGCCATTACAAATAATTTTGAAAGAAACCCTTTCGTGTAAAGAACATATCAGCCGCCAATTCCATGCTCAACAGCACGCAGAGCCTGCAAATGTGCTGGCAAATCAAGACATTAAAATCTTAATTTAGCGCTCGGATGCAAGTGCAGTTTATGCTATTTTGGAATCAAACATGCATTGTGGACATGTCTGAAAAAAGCTCAGAAATCTTTAGAGCCTGATTAATCATGGTTGACACCTTCTTTGCATAATATCGCAGTAGGTTCTCTTTTTTGTAGGGTTAAGTAGAGTGCTGTAAATCTTAAATAGACTAAAAGTTCGGCGTACTTCTCAGAAACACGGAAATCAACGCTCCAGATTACTTGGCAACAATTGACATCGATGACAATTCACCCACGTTTTGCCAGGTGAGCTGCAACATACTGTAGCTGCAATTTTTCATCTTTTACAGTACATTAATCGGTTCGTAAACTGAAAAGATACATCATTGCAGTATCTTTGCGAGTAGCCAGGAGCATTACTGCACTATAGGTAATCATGTTGCGGCAAAGAAATTTGGTTTTCAATAAACGGTTTTCAGACCTTAGATTACAAGTCGTACCGGAATGTTAAAGCAAAAATTGCCTCTTTTGCAACAATAAATCTGCACTTTCTGAAATATACTTTGCTGTTCAAAAACAACTGTCTGCACCTGAACAGCAGACCTCTGAAAGTCAAATGTTTTTGGTATTTTTCAGATCATTGATCGTTTGGAAATGCCAAACATGAAAGACGAACTGCATCACACTGGCTGGAACGCATGCAGCAGTTGTTTTCACGATCCTACAAAAAAAAGGAACCTCTTTGTTATGCCGGGTCTTGTTTCAAGTAGAATCTACGCTGTCGATGTCAGCAGTAATCCGAAAAGGCCTGCTATAGCAAAAGTACTACGTTCGTGTGTGTTTTTTGTTTATTTACCCTTATTGTTTTCACTTCACGAATTATCTCATTGTCCAAAGCTTTAAAAGGATATTTTGCTAGTTTCGCCAAATGCACAAAAGCTTTTCTGGCTTTTTTGCTGAAAAAGTTACAGGCATTCATGAACGCCCACAAAAACAGAAATGTTGAACAACCTAATGATAAAAATCACGGCCACAGCAAATGCAGTTAAAAGTATGTCNTAAAGACCTATGTCATAATGACTAGCGTTACACGCATGCGCAATGACTAGCGTTACAAAAGTATCTCATAATGACTANCGTTATACGCATGCGCACTAAACCAATTTTTTCGGACTGCGCACCTGCATAGATCATAAGCATGATGAAACTTGCGTAACTGATTCTACATTTCAGGCTATCGAGGTTCTTGCGTCACTGGACTAGCTGTAAACGTAACTCAAATGTCAGCAAGATGCAACTCGAACGAAAAGTAGACACGGCGAAGTACCGTGGTAAAATTAAGTTATTTCTAACAGAATTAAATCAATTTAAATTCGATCAGGGGAAATTACATCAGTAGGTTTAGGGGTTTCCTAGTGCACAAATCGTTATTTACATGAGGCCTTTGAGCAGCAGCCGGAGCAGGAGAAACGCTTCGACGTTGGCGCGGTAACAGAGCAAACAAAACGTGATCCGCACGCTGACAGTGCAAAACTCAGCTGCACCATACGTGGCCAACGCACCAGATCTGCGCATGAGCACACACAAGACCTACTAGAGATAGGCCTTGGTACACACGTCCGAAATTTCCTTAGCGCAATGACGGTTGACACAAGCAAGCCAGCACCCGTAATTACAAGTTCTGAAATGCCCAGTGGTAATGTAAATGGGTGACATCCACTAAAGGATGAAGCGACACTTTACAGGGCAGAACTTTTTGAACTTTTGAAATTCGAGTTTAAAGAAATCTTATTTGATCATGAATAAACTCATCCACCATAAAACCTGGCAACAATGGTCTTGTTGCTGCTGCAAACAAAAACTTAACTTGCGTCAACGCATACGGTAATTGTNCGTACANGATAAATGAAAATTTTTATGTGTTTTGNTGTGTTCCCATCGTCCTGACATTTTGTTTTAGGTTAAATTTTTTTGTTTTAACCTTAGGAATCACGGATTCATACAGATCTGGTACAAATTTGATAAAGTTNACATGTACGTTTGGTGGTATCGAACTGCAATTATTGAGAAAACTCTGTACCAGCNTNGGGACCCGGGTGCGCCAAAACTATTTTATCACCTTGCAAAATTTCTCTCGGAGGGCCTGCTTGCTGACTCCTGAGCCGCAAACGTAGTCCATTTCTTCACTGATTAGTGGCAAATTTGGATGGCGTTATGTATGATAAGTCATGCAGCCACCTACAATCTTGGGTTTTACTTTAAAAGGTTCGAGGCAGGTTAAGCAGGTTTCTCCGATAAGTCAGTAAATATCTCAGATGCACTGATACTTTTTCGCAAATGGGCCTGTCACCAGTGTAACGAAAAAAAGAAGGGAACAATCCGAGTTGTTTTGCGTGTCATTTAACTTTGGTTGATATACTCAAATAACCATTATGGTGGTCAACATTTTGAAAGCTGTCAGCTGGTGTTCCTGTACGTCAAAAGATTTTTGTTTTGCTTGCAGAGAAGATGCAAAATAGTGAATTTTTTTCATAAAACCTTAAAAGGATGGCAGAATTACATCTCAGCGTAAGGCAAATTTTTTAAAATTGAAACATTATCGTAAAATAGGTATTCGTACAATTTTTTATATTGTCCTTCAATTTGTGAGTTGAACACACGTGACCTTTTGTACGAATTACACCAACTGTGATTTTTTACGACTTTTAACTGATTTCATTACGATGAAGTGCTGGTCGGTGCTTTAAATTGGGAGCACCTTGCAAGTTTCGTTTAATTTATTGGCGTTGAAATCTAACCCGATAAATGAGCTTCTCAACCAGATAGTAATCAAATGACGTAAACACGTTAACCTGACGCCTCAGGCAACGGAACAAACTACAAGCTAAAGAAATAAGCAAGCAGCTCTTTGCAGTGCCCTTGTCGTCCCTGTGCGGGGAGTAATGAATGAATACTGTCGCAATCGCCCGAAGCAAATCACTTCCGCGGGATAAAGAGCAAAACCAATCATGACAATTCGTCGCGAAAGGTAACGCAATTACTACAACGGTCCGTTGCTTCAGAAAATGCCCTGATAAAGAGAGAGATGTATTTAGCGACGGTGAGTAAAGTACGCATATTCACGGAAAGACACAGAAAATGAAAATAATACATAGCAAACGCTACGGTTGACAACAAAACACATACCGTCTTTGCTGTGTATAGTGGGTTATTCTATTTTCATATACTTTTTCCGAAGCTCGGACATCGACAAACCCTAAGGTTATCTGGTCAAGATGTCCTATGAAATGTGTCTTACAAGACCAATATTTAAGTAGTAATGTAACACAAACTCACACGTTCCAAAACAGAAAATGACAAAGGCATAATGATTCGCTTTGTCTTTTGTCTTGTCATGATTGTTTTCACATAAGAGCAACACAGAAATCATCTGAAACGAATTTTCATGTTGCTCAGCGTAATTTTCCCTTACTGTACTTTGCTCCGTATGCCACTTTCAATGAAGTGATCTATTCTTGCTTTTATAGGTTTCACATTTCAATAAATGACTACTCTTATTGTGTTGAAAATATAAGAAGGAAATTATTTTACGTTTTTCTTATTTTTTAAGTTCGCTTTGATGAACAGAAATAAAGTAAAATAAAGCGTGTGCGCCAATTAAGAAAACATTTGTTAGATTACGGGATTTTATGTAGTACAAATCATAAATGGTATCTTGCAAGGCCTTGCCGTAACAAAAATTGTTTTTTGCAGTCAGTGGAGCCAGTCGAAGTATTTCATAAAACCGGTCTTGCCAATCCTCATACTGTCCATTGCATTCCCGGAGGTCAAATCATGATCAGCACTATCGGTGATCCACAGGGGAATGGGAAAGGTTAGCTTTATAGGGGTGGAGTGTCAAAGCATATTTTGCATTGCACCTACTATCGTTACCTCTTGCCGTACTTTCCACGAAATTTGGTTTTGCTATTACAGTATTTGGATCCTTTTTGAAACACTTTCTTGCTTTGCCACTTGTTTTGGATTTGATTTGAAAAAACAAAAACTTTATGCCGCGCACTGTTCTTCTTTCAAATTTGTTTGCTGCTGATTTTTAAAAAGCACCTGAGATGCTGCACCAGTGATTGGAATTGTCTGCAGTTCACAAAGAAATGCACCCTCCCTCGATGAAGCCGACTTGTTGTAGTGCAAATAACCAATCGAACAGATCAACTGCAAATGTGGCGAAAGTAATCTTAGAAAAGCGCAGTTATACAAACAATCCAAGTCTCTGTAAATCCAATTGTCGGTCAGTTCAATTTCGTGCAAATGATAGTTTTTCCACGGTTCATTAAATTCGCTGAAAAGGCAAGAAGCAAATAAACTTCACAGCGCGGTTCAAACGGCAAACAGACAACACACGAATGATGATTCAATTTAAACTTTGTTTTGTGCGCAAATCTGTAAAAACCTTGCCACATTTCAACACTAATTATAAACGTTTACTTTTGTCAATCAAATGTGCTTTAATTTTGTTTTGTTCAAGTTCGCAAATTAAAAATTTTCTCATGCTATGACCTCAAACGCTCTCCACTCTATGCAAGATACCAAAGTCCTTTTATTCAGTGTTTCGAATGGTCAACTTCAACTTGAATGCCAAATCAAGAAAATCATTGAATCAAACAACAAGAACATGAGAAAAAGACAGTCTCAAAAGGATAACTTTTAAGACATATTGCCAATTAAACGTTGGAGAGTTTCCTCTATATTTAGAAAATTTAGAAAGTGAAACACTGAACCACTATATTTCTAAAAACCTATTTTTAAATATGTTTTGAAAAGTATAATTTTGAAAAGCTAACGTGAAGGTTAAAAGACTTACATCGTTAATATCCATGCAAGGAAATCGTTTTTGTCGCACATGCTTGTGATTATTATATTTGGCAGAAATATTAAAACCTTTAATGAACCCTTCGTATTCCACTTCTTTTTCCGAAACAACGCAACCCATGATTGCTTGGCAGATTTTAATATGAACTTTAAAGATGCAGTTTTGCGCTACGATCCAACTGAAAGGGGACCTGGTGNCGTTTAAACATACTTCTGTGTGTTACCTTGGCTTTTCATGAGGTTTTAGTGTTGCATTNTGCGTAATTTTGTTTAGCACTTTTAACCAGTTCCAAACAAGTCAACTTTTACATTTAAAATAAAACGCAATTGCTGTAGCTAAGGCTGTTGCACATGTAAGCCATGCGGAATGTTATACAGTTCCATAAAAATTATTTAATTGCGCCTTGGGCCAAGTCATGCAATATTGGTAGAAATCCCATTTCATCCAGCTGAAGAAAAGGACAGATTGAACTTATGGAGGTGTACAAGATGGCCAACTCATTGTCCCGAACAAACTTTCAGCAAGAAACAGTGTACTGCAAATGGATGGCTCCCTTTAAAAACCGACCTCTTCATAACAGATCACTCACAACACACCGCTCGAAGTAAACCACGTTAATAACATCCTTGTTCATAAGAGACCACGTTCATAACAGACAATGTTCATGTGAACGTGGTCTGTTATGAATAGGTCTGTTATAAACGCGGTCTGTGTCCAGTGTTCTGTTATGAATAGGTCTGTTTTGAACCTACACCCAACTGGATATAGATGAA
>JGI24159J19872_10010040_pt1 | contig 12414 bp, 8 predicted proteins | sample Ectturendosymbi4_FD_19872 | JGI IMG/M metagenome (IMG submission 19872)
TAGCAACCTTCACGAAACTCTGCAACAGCATGACGTTTCTTGAGAAAAGTCTGTTCAATTTTACGATATACTAACAAGATTTATCATTAATGACATTGAAACCAACCGAAACGAAAACAATGACTAAAAAGTCAACCGAAACGAAATATTTCGGAAAAACCGAACCGGTTTCTGTCAAATTTCCGTTTCGAACACCTCTGCTCATCTGCAGCTAAATGCAGTATCCAGACCACCGGAACTGGCACCACATTGTGCAAACTAGTGGAAAGTTGAATTTTTCTTCTACCTTGGAAATGCATACATTTTTACGCAAAACATACAGCTTGTGACAATGTACAAACAATATTGTTCCATTCAGGGATACCTAGAAACTCCTAGATATCCTTGGAGTTTCTAGATATCCCTCGTTACATCAAACGAAACGCGTTTTTATTGGAACTACTGACTAACATTACATTTAATCACTGTTCAAGCATTCACTGTCTTGGAATATTTCCACAGTAACTACTCACTGCTGCAGAACTATATTTCAGGGCGCAAAGAAGCAGTTCACATTAAATATGTTAGCGATTCAGGCCTACGCCTGAAACTTGGCACCTTTTAGCTTTCACTAGTGTATGAGTATCAGGTGACAAATCTTGTGTAGCAACCACTTTCATAAGAGTGAGCATGTGTGAGCCTTGAGCGCAGCTTTGTTTTATTGATTTTCATCACAAAGAACACTTGTTCACNAAGCTATGTCGTCCCAAACATNCACAAAACTTTTGCAGCTAGGGATGTCACTTTGGGGCAGCCTGGAAAAAGATACTGATAGAATGTGTCCAAGCTCGCATAGGAAAACTTGGTCTTCAGATCTGAATAACACTGCAAGTCAATTATTTCAAGTTGTAAGTCAACGGNCANATCAGAGGGGTTTAGTGTGAATGGCGAGCAAAAGACTTGGAAGTCCGTCTCAAGTTGGCCAAAAATCTGAAACCGTTGCTTGAACCCCCGCAACAACTTTGTTATCCTTGTATTGATTGAAGACACTGTTTAATCCCGGGGATGCACACTTTTTAGACAAAGGAAATGAGCAGTGTCATCACCGGAAAGTTGCGTCTCCCACAAGCATAGGTGACGGAACCGGGGAAGCCGCATGGGCCTAGGCCCCCCACTTTCAAATTTCGAATTTTACCTAAATAAGTTTAAGTAGTACAATTAGTCTTGGGTATATTGTAAAAGTAAATCGTTCAACGATAAAAATGTTGCAGAATTTGGCAGTATTTTGTCAATATTATTTGTAATATATTATTATTTGTAATTTGGCCGTGAATTTGACAGAATTTTGTAATTGTTTGGCAGAATACACCGTGCATAGTCTGTCACCCTGCTACGGCTTGCTTACCAGATAGGTGTTGTTGAACAGTGTAGATAGATGGCGTAAGACAACACAATTTTTACAAAAATGGTGTAACTTTATATGCTTACGTGCATGGGCGTCGGAAGGATTTTATCCAGATGGGGCACTGGTGGATTTTTCCAACAGTTTTATAGGGGGAGCCAAAAGTGGTGAAATTCGTTTTTTACCACCAGAAACTAAGAAAACAGTCTTTGTTACTGAAGTTTTCAAATTTCTGCCACATTCCAACACCCATGTTTGCGTGTAGGAAAAGTTGGTTCCACACCATTAAAAACTTGGTGTAATTTCAAGCGTTTTAACACCATTCTAAATAATAAAATTTTGCTGAATTTCATACGCAAAATGAAATGTTTGACAGACCAATTTCAATTGTATTTTTGTTTTTGCATTGGCAACGCAATTGGCATCCTTAATCCTTACAGACAACTTGCTAGTTGCTGCATATGTTTTGTTTTGTCTTTGCATTCCGGTATCTAATGCAGTTGTCGAATGAGTATTCAGTCATGTTACTTTCTGTGTTCAAGATGAAGAAAATTTTGAATGTGTTTTAAGACAGGTATCAATGCTGTGTCGTTTTTGCCTGTTTTTAAGCTGTGCTGTTGTTGTTTTCAACAGCCCAGTGGCGACTCCGGCACACGGGCTCCTCAGCCTTAGCCCGAGTCTTCAATTACGGTTTATAGCGGAGAACGCAAGCAAGCTTGCTTGCTTTGTATGTTTGTGCCGCTCTCCACGGTCCCACTTCACTAAGTTGTTAATTCGGCTCTTTTCATTGGGCCTTGTCACTGTTCATATATTTTTGTTCCACGTCTGGCCTTTTGCGTTATGTTGCAAGTAACATGAATAAAACAATATCGTTCGCAGCAAGCATTTTCTCAGCTTCATTCGCTCGCGCTTTACTCGGGCTTATCCATTGGAGTCCCGCTGCTCTACGCACTTAAGTATTTTTTAAAGCATGATTCATATTGGACTGAACGTTTTTTGAAGCAATATATTTGCATAGAACATTGGATTTGGAGTCCAATCCAATGGACAGTTCCTTACGCAGAGTACTTACTGGCATTGTCATTGCTCTGTGACGTACGTTACTCAACAATAGAGAAGTTGTCATGATAACTTCTCATTTATTGTTATGTAACTAATGTCACAGAGCAATATTAATGCCAGCCAGAATGAAAGCAAATGGAAATTTCAGTGACGCAAGCGTCGAACGGTTTTGTTCAGTCAGAATAAATCGTATGATAAGCCCGAGTGACGCTGTTGACCTGGGTCGCCCCTGCAACAACCTATTTGAATTTCAGGTGGTTCACCAACATGTTTTCATAGTGGTTTAATTTTGTCTAAAATAGTGTAATTTAGACCTTCGTGTGGTGTATAGGTAATGACGTCATATTTCAATGTTTGTGACGTCACAGTTGCCAATTCAAATCACAAAAAATTTTGTATAGTTTTTTTGATGTGCACTTGTGTCCCCCCACTTTGAAAAAGTTTCCGCTACCCGTGCCCACAAGGAAAACTTGAACTTGAATGCACGTATGGTATTGTGTCTTGATACTTTGTGGACAAGTCTTGGGGCCTTGCAACATTTTGTTCAGATTAATCAAGTGCTGTGTAATATCCACCATAAAGACAAGGTCTTGCATCCAGTCTGGGAATTGAAATTCTAAATTGTCCCTTTTCGTCATAAAGTTTACAATTTCCTCACGTAAATAAAAAAAACGCTTTAGCACGGCACTTTGGCTGAGCCATCTTAAACTTTACGCAGCAAATTTCAATTAGAGTTGTACTTAGAACTCCCAAGGTTTCGAAATCGACATCGCTGGAGCTCAAAGTGTTTTTTTCCCGGAGTTCTAGTGTTAAACTTTATCAACAGCACTTGAACTTTTGCATTTTCATACCTGTTTGAAAGATCACACCGGTGTGAACATGCAAAAGGAAATATGCAGAAAACAGGACATTTTCACGTGAGAAAAATAGAGAAAAACAATAAAATATAAGCAATTACGTTGAGGTTCAAGTAATTGAAATTTAGCCACCCGTTATTGAAGTATAACTGGAGAAACTTCTGCAGCAAAGTTTTTNCTTTACAAAATCATCCCGCGGGGCAGATTCAACCACGCAATGGGCCGGTTTTGGCTCGCGGGCCGTATGTTTGACACCCCTGGTTTATTGCATTCATTCATATCGTATGTTGTTTGAAAATATACTTACATCAAACCATACAAATGGGGTCGCCTGTGACGCTAGCGTTAACTGTTATGCAACTTGCAAAGTACAGAACAAAATATTCATGTTTACTTGCAAATAGTCTCAAACTTTTGCCACCAACTTTATATATTTTATAGGCCTACTGTAGTTAGATTCATTAATCATTTTCATATGTACGAACGCATACCGATTGAAGTTTGTTGACTGCAGGTGTAGGTGAGAATGAACAAAGAAGACATTGTTTTGGTGGTACTGCATGAGTAAAATGGTTAGATTCCGTTTGGCATCAGTGACAAAGTGTCTTCTCAGCACAGCTGCAAGTGTGTTGCTGTTTTGTTTTGTGATCATAAGGTATGTTCTAATTTAACGTGGTGTAACTTTTTATAATTTTACGGTATATGTTCAACAGCAAATGAATGCTTTGTTTGAATTAGTGTGGCTTTATGCTTTAGCTTTGGAACCAAAAATACGTAAGAACATGATACGCATTAGACCAGTGGTTTTCAACCTGGGGGTCGGTCCCCCTTGAGGCTCATTTTCCTTTTTTCTAGGGGTCGCGAGAGCTTCTGATAAAAATGTTCATACTTTCTTCTATATATCTATTTTTAATTTCGTATATTGATTTTAATAAAATTTATTTCAGATTTAAAATCGAATTATATACATACAATAATTACCATAAAAATTAAGTAGTATAATTAAAGTGTAACACAAAATAAATGAGTATAAAATATTATCAAAATAGTGTAATATAAAAACGAAAGTGCTATAGGAAATATACCAAAACTCTGTTGAAAAGAAAACATGGTAATATAAAACACCAGAAACATGTAATATATCATCATTTTGATGAAATAAAGTACCGGTTAGTTAGAATATTAAAAATATAAATATACCAAAACTTGAAAATATTAAAGTACAGGCTCCGGCTCAAACCTCTAAAAGTTTTTGGCTCCGGCTCCAGAACCATTTGGTCCATTAAAAATTAAAAACCATTGTATTATTTGCACAACTGGCTTTCTCCACAAACTATGTCTGTTGAACGGGAACTAAAATTTCAGGCTCCGGCTTCACCATTCAAAATTTTTTGTCTCTGGCTTCGGCTCCAGCCATCCAAAATCAGTCCTGCTCCGCGCTCCGGTTCTATACAGCCCTGGTGTCAGGTGATGTGCCGTTGGGCCGTTACTAAAGATCGAACGATAGGAGAAGGATTAAGATACCTTTGACTATTATAGTGATTTTAAGCAGGGCTTGTTTATCAGATTTTGACTGGAGAGGGGGCAGTTATAACCTCGAACTACTAGACAAGCGATATTTTCTAGCCTACGGTCGAATGTCATCTCTATCTTTTGTTCAAAGTACTTTTACCTGATGAGGAGGGGAAACGGCTTTGGCTGAGGACGGGGAGAAAGATACAAGGATAATGGGGCAATTACCATCCACGTAATTTGAAAAAGCCTTGGTTCAAAACAAACACAGGGAAGTTTAGCATACCCTGGATTTGACTCGGCTTTTGCGAGAACATTTTATTAATTTGTTCACTCCACAAGCACATTTCCAAGTTTTGTAGGGCTTCTAAGCACAAAAACAGGAAGAGTTCGAACTACTTTAAAAATGTATTTTTAATCAACAGCTTGCCACCTTGGAGGAGGTGGCGCCCGGAGCCCCCCCTCTTACTGTGCCACCGGTTGCGCTTCGTACGAAATGCGTTGCAGAATCAGTAAAGGTTAAAAGTTCATCATTTTCTTCACATACGCTCGCACATTGGATGTGTGCATATTTACAATAAAACTGTGTCATGATTTGTTGCAATCTCGTCAAATCAACTATCTGACTGCAGGTATTAGCGGGAATTATGCGGTTAACCGGTAGCTAAAATACAAATATACCGATATATCCGTTATCCGGATTGTAAAAATTGTTGATATCCGAACTAACCCTATTCTGAACGTCATTCATTTCAGTTTCAGGAATCTTGCTCTAAGTCATTCATCGGATTTTGTTCTTCCCCAAGCTTTCCAAGAGAACGTTTACCCACCCAAACCGTTATTAGTAACTTATGTTTTGAGACCATGGGCCGTGACAAACAGCTTGGTGAGTGCTCGTTGGAAAACAGGTCTAGTTTTGACCACTGCATTTACAGAGGTCTTTGTAAGTGCAGCTCACAAACCGTAATTACAAATGAAAAATTATGTTATAAATTATAAAGTTATTTAAATATATTGTAATATTAATGTTTCGCTCATCAAAACATGAAGTTTGGAAACGTATGGACTCACTCCGCTACTCTTAAAAATTTTTGTAGCCATCGAAAGATAAATTAGTTGCTTTTTAAGGTGAAATTTTGCATGTGAATATCCCATACCAGTAGGCCTAAAACTAGTTCCCAAACCTTAACAAAACACTACCTGTAAAATGTAAAAACTTCATCAAAGCTAAACACGTAAAAGCGCGAGCGCAGTGGCAAATTTTGGATAAAAGCGGAAAAATTTCCTCTGCCTTAGCACACCACATAGCTGTCCAACCTGATCCAAGCGTACAGCACAGCAGTGAGGCAATTACAGTACTTATATTCAATCCATATGGTGCATAGCTATAAGAGTCCTGTTGGGCGTCACCACTCTAGGCCACAGTTGATGTGGCAATAATGATGGCTGAAAAGGTATTCCGATTCCCGAAAAATTTCAGAATTCCCGAATTGCAGCCTTATTTTCGGTTGCAGTTTAGCGTCATATCCATGACGTAAACAAATTGCAATTATACAAAAAGAAAATTCCTCAAGTATAATCATATGTAAAGTTAAATGCAAATATGTAGTTATTACATTCATCACAATCACAAATAATTACCAATTCAAATCTGTTTAGTTTGGCTAAAAAGAGAGGTAAACCAGCAATAGTCGTTTTCAAACAAACTTTTATTATGATACTTTTGCAGAAAACAAGTGCGAAATGACGTTCGTCTACAATCATTAAAACACATGCCTTCATCGGAATGCTCTTGCATNCTTTGCAAGAGCTGTTTGGAAGGCCAAGATGTTAGAGTTATCCACTGTTTTTNGATGACTAGCGATTCGCAAGAACCTTTAAAATGACCTTTTGTATAATAATGATAAAATCGTTCTGAGCAGACAAGAGCGTTTGATTTGATTACGAGTGAAGGACATGGGCACTCAGAGATTTGTGGCGTCTGGGACAAAGTTGAAATTTGACGTCCCTAAATGAGCCCAGGACAGGTGAAACCATGTCCTTTGGCTGAGTTGCTGTGAATAACCGAAAAACTGCGGTTTGTTACAACTGAGGAGAACTGATGCTTTTTCCTTGAAATTGCCTAAAATGTTGCCAAAGCGTATACCTTCACGTAAAATTTCATTCCACGATAACGATTTCTTTCAATTTTTCCTGTGCTTTTGCTCTCCTGTGGCTGCGAACATCCTCAAATCTCGTAGTAACATAATTGTTTCTTTTAATTTTGCAGTTTGTCACCCCTAAGACTCAGAGGCATAACCACTTATCTCTATCTGAGCCCCTCACTAGTGGGTATATAGTTGCAATTGCATTGTGGGAACAATCGCAGGGTCGCAACGAATTTTAATTGCATTGCAGGAAAAGAATGGCTAAACTATTTCAAAGCTAACCCAATTTGCCATTTGAATTTTGATGATATTAAGTTACTGTTCGTTAGACACGTTTAGTATAGCCTTCCGTTTTGGAAAATAGAAACATGATGTCAATGTATAATTTAATTCCAGTGCTGCTTGTAAATCGGATGCTCTTTGTATAAACTGGCGGTGACCTTTTCTTTGATTATAGCTTGTTTAAGCGTCGTTTTGTGAAATTCTGCAGAAGTGGCGATGTGACTCAAAACATAATGTTTTTCAGGATAAAAACTTCATTACCTATTTCGTTAAATCTTCCCCGGATAACTTCATGAGAAGAAAAATGATCAGGCGCACATGGGCAAGCGTGAAAAAAATCGGAGACAAATATTTGACCGTTATCTTTCTAATCGGAGCCACTCCTGATGATCATGTTCAAAATCTGGTGAAAGTGGAAAGCAACTGCTTTGGTGATATTCTGCAAACCAACTTGAGCGACACTTTCCATAATCTAACTTTTAAAACGCTATCAGCTTTCAAGTGGATTTCAACCCAATTTCAAAGGAAGAGTGACTTTTACGTGTTTTCTGACGATGACTGCGTCATAAATGTCCGCAACACGCTAAATTTCTTAGTAACAACAATACCAATTGGAAGCTCGGAAAAACAGGTTATGTATTGCGGGTTCATGTACGAGAAGTGCAGTGGCGTGATACGAGGAAACGGTAAACTGAGCTTGCAACAGTCTCAATACACTTCGGACATTTTGCCTCCCTTTTGCCGGGGCGTTATGGTTGTTTTAACTTATAAAATGGTCACAGATCTTTATGCAATTTCTCAAGTAACTCACTACGAAGATTTTCCGTTGGATGATGTCATGATTTATGGGATTCTGAGAGAAAAGCTGAACCAAGGTGATGCCAACATATACCCAGTCATAAATAAAGGTCATCCCTTAGTTTTTTATCCGTGGTCTGATGGTGAGGCGGTTGTTGAAAAAATGGCGATGTACTGGAAGAGTTTGAAAAATAAACCTCCACCTGACCGAAATATTCATCCACGAGGTTCTCATACGTTTGCCTGTCTCAGGTACAATTTAAACATCAAAAGACTTTTAAGAAAAGCTGGTGCCTGATACACAGTCTAGGTGTCATTAACCTTGCTTTTTGAAATGCTGGCCACATCAGAAAAGAAAATGCAAATTTGTCGCCCTACTTTGTTATACTGAACTGAGGCCATGTGAGTGCAAGGCGCAGATTCACTGTCGCTATTACTAAGCACGTGTTGCAGAAAAGGTTCACGTGATGTTATGGCGCAGTAACCTGTTCAAAACTTGCCGAACATCTTACCTGTTTCTTCTTGGATACGTCGAGCACATCTTTCACAAACCACCCAATAATATGATAATTACTGTAATGTCTCCCGAACACTTATATTTTTATGTTTCTGCTTTTTGTCTTTGCTGTCATTCTTACACGAAGTTGTTTCTCCGAGACACGAAATCTGCGCACCGTAAATTCAAAAATGTTTTCCAAACAGGATGAATGAAAACTATACAAATTTTAGTTTTCCGAAAATGTCTGCAGTTATCAAAACTTTCACAAACTCAAAATACGGTAGTCCCGCTTATTAAACCCATGGTTAAATGAGCCCTCCTGCTAATTAAGCGCAAAATTGTTTGGTCCAGAATTACTCCATTTATTTCTGTAATAAAAAAAACACTTTGTAAGCCCACAACCCGCTTAATAAGCCCAGTTTTCGAACACATTTGCTTAAATTTGGGTGAAAAAACGTCGCAACTCACACTTCTTTGTTTTACTTTCGACGGTTTCACACTTAGTTACGCTGCTGACCTAGTTCTCAATTCAATTAGTTTCGTCACAGATCATTTAACTGTATGATAATCGATAGGCAAGATAACTGGTGCTCTGTAGAATTTATTTTCAAAATGGCGAAGAGACGTGCAGATGAAATGAATATTGTTTTACCGTTTTAACAATGAAAATTGCTCATTACCTGTAACTGTTGTTACACCGTGTTGATGGAATTAGCAACTTTCAGCAATAGTACAGTCGGTCATATTCATTTATGCGCATGAAAGTGGCGAAAATTTGGTCCTTGGTTAATACGCCCACCCGCTTAACAAGCCCAAAATCGTCCGGTCCCGAGGTGGGCTTAATAAGCGGGGACTACTGTGTATGGTAAGCCATTTTTATACATTTAAGAAGTAATTTTATGATAAGGATTAGCACTGTGCATGCTTCACTGTCTTTGCTTGCAAAAACACTTAGCAGAGAATGGAAAGTGTTTATTATTTATTTGCGCGTTCAACCCAAAATTTTATGATGTCAATCACGGTAATGGTATGTTCAACTGCGCTGAAAGATCACGGGGTGAAAGTTATCAAACCAGTTGCTTCAGAAATTATGAACTTTTTACCAAATATCGACTAAATGTCTGAAGTTTTTACTGTAAGGCCGCCTTTGGTAATATCTGTTGAAAGTGTTTGGATGTTTGGACGAAAAGATATCCAGTTGGAGGTGAAGAAAATTAACATTTTCCATGAAATTACAAATTGGTTGAGAAGTACGGCAGAAGCCTAAACATGGTTTTCTACTAAAACATAGCGTGACGTCCAGTCCCGTCGCCACAGGGGGGCTTTTGGGGCTTAGCCCCCCCAAACAAAACTCCAAGCCCCCCTAATTGAAACATGAAACACTATAAATCAGTTGAGTTTTTGTCACTTTTTAGAGTGTCAAGCCCCCCCGCACAAACCCAAAACCCCTTCGCAGAAACGCAAAGCCCTTATTGAAAACTCTGGCGACGGTTCTGGTGACGTCACTTATGGACTGTGCCAATGATTTTGACTTGAACAAGCAAGACCCAGATAAGCATTATTTTATACCAACTTGGTTACTTTGCTTGCTGCATACTTTTGAATAAATTCTATCGTCAACGAATAAGGTGTTTTTGTTCTACAGCAATTTGTTTTAAATGTTCAAGAAACATAAATGTCGTAGAAGTTTGAGTGAATGTCATTCGATGTATGTTTTTGTCGTTGCTGTATTTAACGTTTACAAATTCAAATCGATTTTTCGCCATACAGGTTCGATGATTATATTGTTATAAAGCTATAAAAAAAATTACATTCCACAAATAGGGAAACAAAGTTCACTTCTACCAAAAACAAGGCTTGATTGTATACATACGCGTACGACATGGAGATGCACGGGATGGGATCCCATCTTTGAAGCTCGAAAATTAACGAGTTATTACATCATAATACAAAAATATAACTTTTTCACATTGGGTAATATTCCAAACATTTGGATAAATTGTAAAAGCTTCAATCAAATGTGGCCAAATTAAAATAGCTTCTTTCAAATTTGCGTAAATCAGGACAGCTTCATTGAACTCTGGGCGAATTGGAACAGCTTCGTTCAAATTTGGAAAAATTAGACACATCTGGGTAAATTAGAACAGCTAGTGTCACGTTTGGGGTAACAATATTTGGCAATAAAAACTCTTGATTTTTTTTATAATTTTAGTCTATAGCACTAAGACTTGCTGTTAATCTATGTCATTTAGGAAAAGGAAGTAAAATTTGGGCAAAAGCTGTTTTCATCCCGTAAACCAAAGTATGCACTCCGGTACAACTGTGATTGCATAGAATCTTTCTTTTTTTGTCATAAAAAAATTAACAGATAAAATAATGGTCAGTTTTTGTACTGATTGTTTTTTGTACCACCAAAGGTTAACACTAACAGGTTACTTAAAAGTATTTGTGTGAGAGAGAAACCTAAAATTTAGACACAGTCATTCCAGGTAGCAACTCATGCGTACATCATATAATAATATTTTATTGCGGACTCATGGTCCATATCACAGACACAAGATCACAAAAAGTGGTTAGTGCATCAGCGACTAAGGTTTGACGTGGTTATTTGCACAGGCTGCGTGACCGCGTTGCCTTTGAAAAGGTCCGCCTGATGAGTCGTTCGTCTGAAGAAAATCCCGAAGGCTACCAGATATTCTCCTGGTTTTCATCAAAGCGCATAGGCTGCGAAGTAACTAAGCAGATCGTATGGCAGCAAGCGATCTACACAGTTTTTTTTTATGTCAGTCGACAGATTTCAGTTGACAGCTGTGTGAGAAACTAATGTGCAGTTGCGAGGTAAATGTTGGTGAGAGCTCAAACAAAGGGCCTCACAAACCACTGATGATTTGCTTTTGACTTGGTGTAGTCGACAATAATGCCTTTCGCTACGTCGTCGGCTTGATGCGAGTGTGTCAGAGCAGGCAAATATGATGTGGTCCAAAAGCATGTATCCACTTTTGGTGAAGTTGCATTTTGTATTGATAGGAACACTTTGCACTTTTCCATAGACTTGTCTGGCAGACATGTAAGATTTGTGTAGTGTCAGTTATTACCTCGCACTCCACCATTTTGTGAGCGCAGCTCAGTAGTTTATAATCGGCTCGATCCCAACTTCTTGTTGCTGAATCACTGTAACTAATCGCACATTAAAGTTTGTAATGAACCGCTGCAACATCTGATGGGGAATTCTTTTGATCTCGTTTCGAATGTGTTTCTCGAACGTATCAATACTTTGGCGAGTGTTAGCATGGACCAGTGGTTCCTATCAGAGGGGAGTCAAGACATTTCCAGGGGGTCGCGAGCCCTCACATGCTCTACAATATCGAAAGTTTTTTAACGTGACAATCTTACACCGCTACATGTCATATGGTTTAGTTCCGGCAGAGATGGAAGTCGGGGTTAAATTACTTGAAATTCAGCAGGCCAACATCGAGCCTGCATACAAACATTCAGGGGCGTAACTAAGGGGACTGTTTAGTCGGCATGACAAGTCCCGTTAACATTAATATCTGTGCAGTTCTCGCATTTGAGAACAGCATGGTGCACATATAATTTCACGGCACAGTCGGCTGCATCGCAGAGCGGCTCGCCTAATTCCAGATAAACATGAATGCATACACTTTGCAGTTTACACAGCTCCACGCAGCGCGGGTTGCTGTGGGGCGCCATTTGTTAAAATATTATATCTGACAGATTTAGCACAAAAACTGCTATCTCTGCGCATATATAGCTATCTCTTACTTAAGCACTGTCTGTGCACACTGCACCAGTAACAAAAATCAGCACGCATTGATGTTATTTAATGGAAATCGATTTCGCCATACGGCATCTTCA
>JGI24159J19872_10010041_pt1 | contig 12414 bp, 13 predicted proteins | sample Ectturendosymbi4_FD_19872 | JGI IMG/M metagenome (IMG submission 19872)
CGAGTGACAAGACAAACCAAGTGATCAATATTTGATTGAAAGTTAAACTTTATTGAAGCAGTGTGGAAAGTTGCATCACTAAAATTGTTCCCAGACATTTTTTTAGTTTATGCAGTCATATAATTAAGGTTTTAAAATATTTAAAACATTTTCTTACAGAGGACAGAAGCTTTTCTTGCTCTCTAGTGGACTGGTACTGAAGACCGCCGATTGCTTGCTGCAGGCTCGCGACTGCGACTCGCAGCTGCTCTTGCACGCCCTCTACTTGCGATATAACGCGCGATGCTTGTCCCTCGCGTTTGGTGATCTCGGCCAGCAAGACTTTTTCCAATGCTTTTCTGTAACCGTAAAAAAACTATTCAACCACAGTTGATTGCTAGTTCAAACAAGTCAATTGATGAAGTTTACCGAATTCAGAGTTTATTGGCTTTGAAAGTTATTGGTAAATAAACATTTCTGAAACAGTAGCAAATCTTACGAGGTATGTCTTTTCGTTAAAGCTTAATACGAAGTAAAACAATGCACATAATTGCACAACTTGAGAAATAAGTTGATCCTTTTGTGTCAAAGTCAATAATATCTGTACAACCTAAATTTATATGAAGTAAAACAGTGGCAACGGTTTGAAGAGCTCAACTACAGTGTTACAAACCGATAGTTGAAGATGTGCAGTTGGACCAAAGATCCTGACAATCTCTTGTTACACAAAAGTATGACACTGCGAAAAGTATTTCCTCGCCAGAGAAACCAGTTAAAATTATTAACTCGCACCTGTCTTGAATGAACTTCCTGTCAAGATGATGCAGAGCTTCTTCCAGCTTTTTGTTGTTTGCAGATTGTTTCGATCTCTCGGTTCGCCTCATCTCTTTCAGGGCTTGCATCTCTTCAAGGTACACTTTTTGCTGCATGTTCCATCTGAAAAAACGCAGCAGTAAGCAGCAAAACAAATTTCCATTGAAGAAATCTTCATCTAGACTTGTTGCTGTGTGGCCCTGTAGCGCAAGATGTCCACCTGGTCTGCAGCAAAAAAGCTTCGCATGAAACTGGCTTTTCACCAGTATGTGGCACGAGCTTCAGTCAGTAATAATGACGTCAGCAAACAATTATGACATTCTTCCCGACCACGTGACTGTTGTGTACTGGACGACCCCACTATCAGCGCTGTTGCAATTCCTGCGTTTCGAGTAAGCCTTTTTCTGCACTGACTGAAAATGCAGGCAGCAAGTTTGCTTAGGATTTCGCTGCTGTTCTGAAGATACTTCAAAAGATTGTAAAACCCAACTATAACATTTCTTACGTCTAGGTTCCGAAGTTAATTTTACTTCTGTATGTTAAAAATTCATTGTCCGTTCATGCAACGATTCCGTCCTCGACACTAAATCTCTTTTTGAAAGGAATTCGATGCAGCGACGTTTTGCATACAGGTTTCCACACATCGCACCTGCTTTCTGTTTCTTCGCGGAGCTGTTTCTCAAATTCAACGCGAGCGCTCTCCTCTCGCTGCAAGAGCTTTTCGATGTCGATGAATTTCTTCAACGCTTCTTCTCGAAGACGGACTTCTTTTTGTAACAGTTTGTCGCTCATTTCCTCGACAGCTGCCTGCGCATGACACGCTCAGTTAAGGTTGGCAGTTCAACAGAAAACCGAAAAAGATCTTCCGTAAAGGTACTGGGGTATTTCCGTTGATCGAGACCGCCATTTGCTGAAGTCTGTTGACAACTCTGCTTGTACCATAGGAAAAGCTACAAACGAATCAACAGCACCTGGATTTTGTTTCGAAGTTTGCTTCGTTCCGCTTCTTCGCTGTGGTCGTGTTCTTGACGCGACTTCTCCAGTGACTGAAGCTCCTCTTGTCGCTTGTGAGCAAGGTCGTTGATGGAAGTCTGCTGCTCGGAGACTTTCAAGGCAAGCTGTGAAAAAGACGAGTGCGGAAAAGTGCGGGGGAAAGCACAAACGGCTGCCAACTCAGCAACCCACGGCAGGCAACGGTTGCAAAAAGTTTCAGCTACATGTCTCCATGTCAAAAAGCTTAGGCGTATCAATCATCAGGCTAACAACGCCACCGAATGCAAAACGTCCAGCAGCCACTTGAAGCATTCTTCTGATCTTCGCATCCGCTTCCTATGCTATAACACTGAGCGTTGAAGTGTCGCTGAAAACTAAATAATGCGACGTTAAATCTGCAGAGAAGTTGCGTAAAATAAGTTTATGAATGTACCTGAACACAGATGTGGATGAAGTACGTTTCCACCCAATTTAACGCGAAGTGCATTGACGACGCGCAAAACCTCAATTCACCTGTCCTATTTGGCGTTCTTCACCATAAAGTCGAAGGTTTCAACGAAAACCTCGTTGTATAACAAAGCGACTACCTAAGCTACGTGCTTACTCTTCCATCTACTCGTCTCACAACGAAGGCTTAACAGCGCTATGAAACGTGAAGGAAACTATATACGTGGTGATCATAAAGTTTCTCAGTGCCTCTCAGCTGGACCTTTCTGAACACGTCTGCGCTAAAGCCCATCATAATGAAAAGTGCAACTTAAAGGTACAACTTGACAAACAAGGATAGACCTTTACCTGCTGGACTTGAGCCCTGGCGTCTGCTTCAGATTGGGAAATACGATTTCTTATGTCCATAAGCGCGTCTCGAGTTTCCGCAAGGCGAGATTCCAGCAAGTGTCTAAAAAGAAATAAAATCTAAGCGGTTTTTGGATACTTTTCAAAGAATATTATGCACGGGAAATGTCGAAGGGGCTTAAGAACGTTCAAGTCGGACATTTTTCAAACCTTACTCAGCAGCGTTATGCAGTTTTGGGTAATTGGGATAGGAAAGAAAGCCTAAGGCGGCCAATGTTAGATTCGAGATTAAAACTATGCTTGAACAATAATCATAGGTAGACTTACCATAATTTCTTAGGCTTAAGCCGGGACAAATTCAAAACCATGAGTGAAATAACCTGACGACCGACCGAGGGCCAGAGCGTGGCAAATTTTATACCTTAATTATTTGTTTTAAGATTGTCTGAGAACACATATGAAGTGTTGTACTAAGATTATAAGAGAATTTTTTTTTTACTTTGTTTCAAAGTTTTCTAATATCTCGCATTCTCACGACACCCTTGTCTGATCTCACGATGAAGAGCTTTTATAAACTAATTTACCTTTAACGCGGTTACGAAAGAGAAATACCACTAACTCACAAATCGGACAAGTGAAATTCCTGGACATTTTGCTAACCGGGACGGGACACCCGGACAGTCCCGCCCATGGTAGGTCTAATAGGCGATGAACATACATTATAATTGCGAAAAATTGTATGTAAAGCTTTATGCGTGTGTTAATTTAATCTAGGATTTTGATTTCAAATTCAGGCATTGTACTCGGCAGTACCACCAGCGCAAGATCTACCCGTTAGACAAAACAATGAGCCTCGCCTTGAAGTAAAAGTCAGTTGTTTTTGCTGACTGTTTTGGTTATGGCACGGAAGCAACTACGAATAAGTCAGATTGACGAAAACCAATTCAAAAGCTGCAATGAAAGCACTGTACTATGTCAAAAAGGCTAAAAAGAAATGCATCACGAGAAAACCCACCTAAGTTGCAAGTTGTTCTGCTCGGCCATACTCGTAGTATCCTTCTGAAGCCTAGCTTGATAAGTCGATTGCTTCATCTCGTCTTCCATACGCTTTGACCGCTGCTTCATTTCGCTTTGCAAGTGCGAAAACTCCATTGTCTGTAATAAAGTGCAGTAAACGGCCATCGTCGTGTTTAGCAATTTGCGAAGCGTTCCATAAGAGAATTTTTTCATTTTTCACGGGTTTGCTCGCGACCAAGCAGAAACTGAAACAGCTGTCTCTGCACAGGCAGGCTTTTGATAGCCGGTAATAACAATTACTTGCAAACGGTTTGCTACCTGCATATCCACTTTGTTCTTCAGCTGATGAAACTCGTCAACAATGTTCTCCGATGTGCGATCGCTCTTGTCCCACTTTCGGGACATATCATCAAGATTGTGCCGGAGTTCGGTCATCTGCGACATCTGAACATCCCGCTGGGAGTCTGCTTCTTTTTGCGCATTAATCAAAGCCTGTGTCGTTGAAGAACGTGAGTGATATACCCAGCAAAAAAACAAGACTAATATCCGCATAATTTCGAAGAACCTTTGGTTGAGAACTCCAGCCTAAGCTTAAGATCCGCAATTTACATGTCTGCTATTTTCCGGAGTATATCGCTTCACTTGGGTTCTTCTCGTAAATGCTGTACATTCTTAAAACTCTGAAGTTATAAATGAAATGCCTTTTCGGGGAGTTCGTGAAATTTGTCAAAAGGATTATCCGCTAGTATCGTTCTGAAGCCTGCTTTTTTGTAACATGTGCTAAGCACAGCACCAATTAACGCGTTTTCAAAAAATTTTTGCTTTAGATCTTTTTGCTCTAATACAACATCAAGCACGGCACTTCGTCATTGATTAAACGCATTACTTTTTTCCTTCAAAATAAACACGGCGAATNATGTTTGCAAAACAATGAGTAAATATTTTTCCGTTTATATGCGATAGCAAAGAAACCAAGCGATTTATGAGGCAGTCGTTAGCAACAACACTGAACAAGCGTTTGGTGCATTCAATGCACAAACATTTTTAAAACATAATAACATCGGTTCTGGCAAGGTTGTCGACACTGCTGGTTTCATAAGTTCATCTACAATACTAGACAAAGTCTTTGTTTTGATAAAATCTGAAACAAAGCACAGTTCGCTTGCCTGCTCCAGTTTTTTAGAATGAGCGTGCAAGCTCTGCACATTTTCCCTTTCCCGATGCAGTTTTTCTTCTGCTTTCCGAAGCCTGGCCGTCAGTTGACTGATTACATCGTTACTAGAGCGCAGTGTCTCCATTAAATCGTGTTGGTTTCTCTTCCCTTCCTTCTGAGCTTCTTTCTTGCTGACCTCTGCGGCTCGCACATTGCTTTGCAACCGATAAACCTGCACATAAATTTGAAAGTGGCGTTCGACGGATGTTTTCGTGAGTAGAAAATCAATCTTCAGCACTGCTTCAGGTGGGCAGGAAACCGTACTCACCTCTTCCAAGAGAGCTTTGTTGGCTTCTTCAACCATTGTTACTCGAGTGGTCAGTCCTTGCATGTGAACGCCAACACTTTCATCACTTTCTCTCGACCTGGAAGTATATTGCTCAATCAAATAAGAAATTATACTAGCTTCATGGTAAAACATTTGACCTCATGTTGAAAATTGTAGAAGCTGCAGTTCTATGAACATTGTTACTTACTGATAAACATCTATTTTTTCACTTCTTTTAACATGCTAAATAAAATCATCAGAGTAAAAACTTCTGTAAAGACCAGATATTCTCATTCAAATCTTATTGCTAAGCTAATATAAATACCAGTGTAGGTTTGTAAAGTATGCACTTACGAACGCGTATATCTTGCAAAGCTGAGCAGTGCAATACGCCCCGGCCCCCATGTTTTTTACGCCTGTTTCTGCGAAAATCCGTGATTGATGGCGCCACTGGTTGGGTAGCATCCACGGAAGTGCAGCGTCAGAATTTAGTAATGAAACCTTCAGAATTTTTAAATCAGCTAAGAAATCCTTTCGAGGTGCGGAGGAAGCATCTCAATGCACCTGAGAACTTCTTGTTTGTAGAATATGAGTTTGATGAAACGTATTGCAGTAGCCGGCACAGAATCGAGGGTCGGTTTCTTAGTGTCAAATGCTAAGGACGACTCGAAAAAGTTTGTCACCGGGCGTCAGCTATGTGCAGTGAAGTCGCTGCCCGTCATCATACCATTGTTTGTGAAACGAAGCTTTACAAAGATACTGAAGAGTATAATATTATATCAAGTTATAGTGCTGTGGCAGAGTGCAGAATAAAGCAGCGATAACTGGAACCAAATGACATGCCCCTTTCTTAAAAAACTTATGGGGTTGTTTGCTTATTAGAACTTCAACAAAAGGTACAATACGTAAGTCTGCAAATGCATTGAATTTGCGACGTTCACGGCGCAGTGTTAGTGCAGTTAAATCATGCAAAGTTTTTCTTCTTCCTGAACCCCAGTGTGAACAGAAAGCACTGATGGAACATGGTGACTCGATCTCTGGTCGAGGCTAGTTCTGGAGAGCATCGGCCTCGAAGGGTGCAGTGCTCCGTCTCGAATCGTTTGGATCAAGAGTTAGAATGCTCTATGAACGTAGTGAGAGAAAAACCAAAAGATTGGCAAGAGTTATTGGAATTCGACCAATTTCAAACTCGGAAGTTCCGGTGTTCCTTGCAATGATTCGCGTATACTATTATGAGGGCAAGAAAAGTCCAGCGAATGACCACAGATAGGTTGTTGCAGCATTAAACTAGGAGTCAGATTTCAGCTAAGTAACCGAGAAACTTTCAGGTTTCGAGTCTCGGTCTCGAAAAATGAGTTATGGATCTCGACTCCGCTTTTGTGACAAAGTATCGCTCTCAAAATTTCAACCAGCAAGTCTCGGCCTCGCAGGTTCGTGTCTTAAGTACATCACTGTCACGCACGGGCAGTGGTGTAGGAGGCGGGTGTGCAGGGGATGAAACGCACCCCAAAAAGTTTTGATTTGGTTAAAATCCGTGGAAATCTGGGCAAAATGTGTGAAAACTTTTGCAAAATCCCTGAAAATACGAGCAAAAATGGCACTTGATGTGCTTTTACTTGAAAAAAATGGCGCCCAAAATCAACATTTTTTGAAGGTCATTTTTTGTAGTGTTGTTTTTTTCGGGCAAGTTTGGGAAAATTTGGGCAAAAATCCTTCGCACCCTCAAAAATTTGCCTGCTCCTACACCTATGCGTACGGGTGTTTATCATGTTTCGAGTGCCGAAACAAAACTCTTGCTTGTAGGATATCTGTACCAATAGGTGGTAGTAACGTGGTCAAGTAAGTTCAAAACCAAAGTACATCTTTGGTACCAGTGAAAATTCCTTGAATAGTAAAGAGAACAAGTCTCCATTGACTGAAGGACAAGGATGTGTAAATTCTTAGGACGTAATGGGTACACCAGGCCCAAAAGGTGACTGCGTGGGCTTTCAGGTCTCCTTATTCGAGAGTGAGTGTGAAACTAAATTGCGCGGCCTTTTTTCTCCTGCTTTGAAAGGAAATACGCTGGCGTCACGAGTGCCTTCATCTCCCAGGCAATGATATTTGGTTTGCCTTTTGTATCCTCTACATGAGACAATGAAACATAGCGCCGCCCCAAAACGCTTCTCTGGGAGTACATGTGCGGTACGCTTCTGCCCAATCTCCGCTTGTGACGCCATTGATGTCAAATATTCTGCTTAACAAAACGCTAGCTGAAACGCTAAGAGAACAAATGCCATTTGTGAAAAATGCGCGCCACGAAACGAAGCAAAACGCTAACAGCTGCATTTACGAACACAAGGGGAGTCAGTTTACAGCGAAAGGCAAAGAATGAACCATATAATAAAATCTCTTATTCTCCCGTAACGCAAGAACTTGTTATACTCAGGGACGGATTTACGGAGTGCGGGGCCATAGACCATCTTAGTTTTTGGGACCCCACGCAAGTGTGACCTATTTGGCCGTTTCTCTGAAAAGCGTGAAGGTATGCCTCTCTTATGTGTAGTTTCCCCTCAAAAACCTATCTTTTGTGCTGCCGACTTTGGTTTTACAATTGCCTTATATCTTCAACAGAAATTAAAGCCTTTCCTACATTCTTCTCAAGAACAAATGGTAATGCGATCTTTTCTTGGAATTTATAGCTCTTTCGTGTAGTTCAGAAGTTCTCTTCATTAAATTTCCGTGATTTCTAGCGTTTTTTGTAGGTTTGTTTTTCGGATATACGAGTATACATTCTCATGCGGGACCGTACTGCCGCCCTCGAAAATACCTTCTGGTTGTCGCTCTGATTAACTGTACGTAAACTCATTTGTTATAGTAACCACATATTTTATGGACCAAACAAGCACAATCCATTCAGTGGACACAGGGTTTATTTATGGCGTTTTTTAGTTGTCATTTTCCAAGCAATACAAAATATAATGTTTTAATCCTCTATGTCTACGCTATAGGCTCATGGTAAAAAGCATGAAGACAAGTTTGCCTCATCAAAGTATTGTCGCAACACCCTCAGCTAACCATATGAAGTAATCCCAATGAAGCCACGTTTTTCCAAGTAAAATTCCACGAGAACCTGTTCTAGTTGGCTGATTTAACTAACATATAGAGCTTCAACATGCAATCTCTGATTGCGGGCAATCTAAGTTGGTAAAAACCAAACAAAGCATCCAATACTGACAATATTCCTTTTTACCGGATTTCTGCAGAGTCTGCCGGTCTTGCATTGTTATGAGATTTTTGTCAATGGAAGAATGAACATCAAGTGAGTGCTGTTCTTTCTTTTTATTTCTTTTCTTGTAACCATAGGCGTAGCCAGGGGTGACCAAAGGGGGCCATGCCCCCCAAATTTCTAGCAAATCTTGTCACTTGTGCTTTGACAGGCAGTGTCCCGAACAAAATGCTGTTGCTCGCTTAAAGTCCAAGTATTTGGCCCCTCCAAAATTTTGGGCTCGCCACTGCTTGTAACCACCTTGATACAGACGGCCCACATCTCTCTCGCGCCGAGCCATGTTCCTCAGTATCAAGCCTTTCACACAACACTTTCTTACCTGATGTTCAATCTTCCACTGACAAAAAGCTCGCAACGTCGGTAGACCGCCAGACACTGCAGAACTCCGATGAAAAGCAGTATTGCCATTGCAATATTACGTAGCAAACAATATTAGTCGTGTTGTTAGCTGTTACTGTACTGATAAGAGTGAAGAGGTTTGCATTTTCGCTCGTTTCAAAGTAAGTCGTGAAGTTATGCCTCTGCGCAGTTTCACAAATTTTAAGTTAATACTGAGTCGTCATAGGAAGGAGTTGCGCGTGGCCCTGGGCCATGGCCTAAGCGTAAATCCGTCACTGGTTATACTGCTTTATCTAGTGGGGTAAACTTGTTTCAAACGTGTCTTCGGTTGAACCAACGTTCTTTAGGCAAAGTTTGTTGATATGCAATCTTATCTGGAATAATTAACTTTTCCCAAAATTATTAACGAGTTATAATTTGGTCTGTGGTTCTACGGCCAGGACAAAAACTGAACTGGGTATCCTCCAGCTGAGGTTGAATTATGTGGCGGCATCTTTTTTAATGGCACTTGTCACCAAGGTTTTTTTTAAGGTTTCGCTTTGGTGACCGCAAGGAAATTTTAAGAGACCGCTTGGAGGAATTTGAGACCGTTCTCCATTGATGTGATCTCAGGTCACTATATTTTGAGAGACCGTTTTGGTCCCTCAAAACACCTTAAAAAAACACTGCTTGGCACACACTTTTCCTGGGAGGTTAAAGAGTAGAATTGCTCTGTAGGCAGTGCTTTCCCTCTGGTCTCCCTTTTTGTGTATGAGGACGATCACTTAGTTTGTTAAACCTCCAGTGTTCATACAGATGGCGAAGCCACTTGACACACACGAATTAGCCAAATACTTCCTTCATTGTTTCAGGCTTTGATCATCTCAGGCTGGATTTCATCACAACCTGCAGCCTTTCCAGCTTTCAATGTTTCCACAGCTAGGGAAACTTCGGTGACAGTGATAGTTTTTTCCTTTCCCAAATGCACATCATGTGAGTCTGAAGGTGTTAAAGTTGCTGTGTTCAAATAATCTTCGAAATACTCTCTCCATCTTCCAAGGAAGTATCCCCCATTGTTGAGAAACACACTTTGCTGGATGTAGCAATATTATATCTTTTGCCGTGGAGACACAGGATGGTCTGCCAAAAGACTTGGTTGACCTACCAGTACTGTAGTTGCAATCCAGTTTATGTCTGAAATCATCCCAACATTGCATTTGACTTTTTTTGCCATCAGGACTTTCGCGCAACGACGTATCGCAATTGCTAAGAAGTAAACGCTTTGTTCGGAAGCCAGGCATTAAATACCATTCTTTGCTCGGATGGCATCTTTCAGCTCCTGGTTGCGCAATTTTTTTTGTCATCTGTCGCTACACCGAGTGGTTTCCATCCACATACCCGAGCAGCTAAGGCACAGCTGCCACTCCTCTTCCACGTCCGCTAGGCATGCCCGAAGCTATCGGAACAAGGGCGATACACTGTCTGCAAAGGACTTTCTTGCATCTTTGTCAAACACCTCCCATTATATTCGGCAGGACATCTTATTCCTACAAGTTCGTGTAGGCCTTAACCTTTTTGATCTTACCAGTCGTAAGTTGTAGTAGACACTCAGGTGGCGATTGGTTGACAGTTCTGCACCCTTTTCACACGATCTTCCAACACTAATTCGAAGAAGCCAGCTTAAAATACGCGGAAATCAATCAGTGACCATTAGCCCAACGAATCTCTGCACCAGGCGTATTTGTGGGAAAATCTGGGGGGTACCAGGGAACGGTTTTGCTACGGGCACATTTGTGTAAGAGAATAGGCCTTGCATTGAGTCTACTGCATGAGCAGAGATGCACCAATCAATACACCTGAAAAGGAGAGGCTGTGTGCTGCGGCACCAGTTTTCGGTGATCTACAATTTGTAGGATTTATGTATTCATCACAAAGCGTTTACTATAGCTTTGTATACAAGCCAAAGACAAAACTTGCAACCTTTCGAGCGATATTTCACCAACAAGCAAGATTTTCTTGTAGTGCAGCAGTTGTAGGCCACGGGGAAGCAGGCCACATTGTCACAACGTAGTAATCTAATACATATACAAGCATGTGATTTAAGTGAGTCGCAACTTATGCAGACAGGGTGTCCTAAAGGAAGGTTATAGCAAAAAAGAAGTTCGTACCTTAAGGAATTGGAAGCATTCCATATAGGAGGAATTCGTTGATTGGAGTTGATGGCAGACAGAGGCACTATATTTCTGCCATTTGCGTGTTCGTCCAAGGTAGCCAAGGCCGACCCGAAGCCATTTCCAGCCGCTGCACTAGGAGATCGAGTTTGTGCTAATCCTGGTAAGACTGCCAATCTATTGCGGCCGTGCAACTGCCCTGCCATCTGAGGAGCGCTCATTTGAAAATCGTTTGTTGTAATAAGTCAAATGAAACGAAGAGCTAGAACATATTGCTTATTACGTCATAGTAGATTAAACAAATAAAGATAACTACTGTATAATATTCTCCACATGCCCTGCAAGTGAAGAAATCAAAGGCAAAAATTAGTTTACGCGACACAACCAACTAATTGCTACAATATTGGCCTTAGAACATACGAACTGCCAGGGGTGTTAACGGAGCCTTACCCTCAAGACAAAACTGTACCATACCAAGTCTTGGCCTGCCTTGCCATCGGTACACCTTCACAAGGGGTTGCTGCATCAACCGAAAGAGAGCTTCGTCTAGGTGTCGTTATGTGTGTGTTCTTGTGTAGCTTACTGTTCGTATGTACTAATGCGTGCATTCTTGTATGTATCTTGTAAATGAGTTTACGCTTGATCACATGCGCAAGCGCAATGACTTCATCATCATCAAACGGCGGGATGGGCCATAGTAGAAATAGTTGAAAATTTGTAAAATGAAACAATTTTAATTTTCTTTGCAAATCTTTTTTTTTTACTCGTTTCATGTCGGTCCGATTTTCCGACTGAAAACGATGAATTCCTTTAATTATATGTTTCAGACAGATGCTCCGTCATCATTTAAAAGCCAAAAGTAATAAAGCCTTTTGAAAGAAATGCTGTCAGATTTCATTCGTGTGGAAGTTGTGAGACACACTGGGATGTCTCATCATCACCACAAGTCGTAAGAGACTGGGATGTCTGGTCATCACATCCTTACGCGTGGAAACGCACCACAGTCTATCTCATTCTTTTGGTGCTACAGTTAGAGCTATGAGCTTGGCGAAGGTGGAAACGTGGACAGTAAATGAGATTTTGCACTATCTTCTTGAAAGTTCCGCCAAGTCAGTTTTTTTAGGCTGTGCCATTTTATACCAAAGTATAGAAAACATGAAGCAACGCTGATGGTCAGTAATTTTTTATTCTCATTTCCACTTTAAATAGTGTGCTGCAAATCAGCAAAATTGTCGGCCAGTGAAATTCAGTTGAATCAAAAAAGGTGGAATTACCTTTCAATACCATTATGGAAACCAGATAAATACTAAATGTGGAGTAAACTAAACTGTCTTCATCCGATAATAACGCAATTCGGTGGAAGTCCCTAGAGTATCAATTGTATATAATTTCTGTGATAAATTTCGACATCTTTGCTTGTACATGTGCAAGGCCCCTCACAGCTAAACATGAGTATCAAAATGTTTTGTTACTTCTTTACGCCTACACTTAAAAGCACTAATGTTTCTGTATGCTTTCGAGGAATCAGTCGACTGCCATCTGCTTTCGTCTTTTTGCGATGATTCAAACTTGCACATAT
>JGI24159J19872_10010042_pt1 | contig 12414 bp, 6 predicted proteins | sample Ectturendosymbi4_FD_19872 | JGI IMG/M metagenome (IMG submission 19872)
ATGGCGCGCCTGCGGCTCCTGCGTGGTTTTAGGTTGCGGAGTTGCTAGCGTGGCGGCAGTAGCAATACTCGTGGTGCTGTGTGTCTGGTGGTTGATTGTTGCGGCCAAACGTTGATTGTTGCGGCCGGCTTAGCGGTGGTGAAATCGGTTTTTAACCGATTCATCGAGTTGTGAACGTTCTACATTTTACTGTTTGGTTTCGAGTGAGCGTATATGACAGTGAATACCGGTAGTTTGTTGAGTTGATTAAATCGCGTTAAGACCTTTTTTGCCTGTGTTACCTGCTGTAACATGTGCTACTACAGACAAATTCTGCAGTTACCTTGCTTGTTAACTCAAGGGGGTGATGCTCCCTTCATGTTGTGTTCTCCCAGACAAGAAACTTTACGCTAATTGCCTGTACTGATGAAAATATGTACGCGAATTCAATGGCGGAACGCAATGGTTAAAAGCGACACTTCCGGATCGTATGGTCTGACTCCCTACACCTGCCTGTGTTGTCGTTGCTGTGCGCTTGAGCAAGGCACTAAAGACCACCTCTCAAAAGGGCCAAGCAATCTGCACGTCCGTGCGGCCCACTTCGACTAAAGATTGCACCTCGGGAAATGAAGCACGCACTCAAAATGCATGTGCCAGTGTGCCCATACGTATTGTATCGTATTCGTATACTGTGATTGTACCATGTACAATACTGTACGATGTTCTTATAAATGTAGCCTATAAAACACTTACCAAGTACTTTATGCAAGTATCGTCATTTGTAACACTGGTCCATATTACACAAACCGCCACCAGGCTTGGTCCAAATTTCACACTGCATTCACGAAAGTAGCTTCAACATTTTCCTACCTCAGCCAGTCAACTAAAATTTGATGTTAAGATCAATGCTGCAACCAATGACAGAAGAGTTCTGAATAAAGCACGAAAAACGTGGCAAAAAGACGAGAGCTTGGTACAGATAAAAGTCATTATAACCAGCCACGACTTTCGTCCATGTTACACATTACACTAGCCCAAATTGCACGTATCACCCCCAAGTGAATACGCTGTACACTGAACACACGGTAATGAAAATATTTTCACTGTTCAGGATTTTTAAGCAACTTGCCCTTGCCCTGAAAAGCAGAGTTTGCCCTGAATTTTTTTACTGTGTTGAATATATTTTTTACATTCAGGATTTTGAGCAATTCTGCCTTTTCTCTGAAAAACAGAGATTTAACCCCATCTGACAAAAACCTGCTGTTTAGTAATTGACTCATTTGTTGGATGTTTTCACATTTTATCATAAGATTACCGTTTCTTAACGAAATGGATGCCTGGTAAGTACCAATTAATTTCTTTACACTTTTGTCAACGAAAATTGTGTAGTAGGATTTCAGTGGTTTATCCTCTGCGTTTTGGAATATGATTGATTGCAACACTGTTATTCCACAATCACTCATTACTTTCCTTTTCAACCTTTGAGCCTTTCCCGGAGGTTCTCTGTAATAATCAGATGACTCCAGAGAGTCACCCATACCTTCTAAGTGACTTACAGTATTTGTGGAACTAGGGAACTACCTAAACCAATGTAAGCTGGAAGCAAACCAGTGCGAACAACCTGCCACAAAAAATGAACACCAAAGCCTGACCTCAAGGAAGGTTACAACTACAATATGGAAGCACGCTAACTTTGCCAAGCACTAACATCAGATTCGAAGACAAGCAGCAACAGCGAACCAACACGATCTCTACCCTCTTGTTCCCTAACACCCAAACCAAATGAGACTTTCCAGGGGCGTGGCAAGCACAATGAGGAAAGCACGCGCATAAACCAAACGCAACAAGCAGTGCCTCCAGCCAACTCATCAGCTCAAACCACCGCAGATGGGTGAAAACTTCGCAAGTTGTTTTTATGATAATTTTGTAATTAATTTGCATCACTTATGAAAATAAACCGCATAATTTTAAATTCCATGCTGTAACGCACCATACCAAACATAAACTTCATAGCAATAGCGCATAGCATCGTCTCTTTTTATTTAACTTGCAGCTCTCCTAGTAGCTATTTTTAGCAAAAGTGAGGTGCACTTTGCGCATAGCCTGTACTCTGACATCTGGCCTCCGTCACGCAATGTCTGATATCAGTCAGGTATGCAACAATAGCTAGTGCAATTTTTGCTCCTTACTCGAAATATACAAAACTTGTGCAGATTCCAACAGGACTGCTCGTGCACAGATTGCCTTTACTGACATAATCAGCTTCAACTGTTGCCAGGGCCTATGAGAGGGGGGTCATGCAGGAACATTGTTCCGGGGCCCGACAGCTACAGAGGGGCCCGAGACTGAAGGAACATTGAGTGTTTGTTACTAACAAACTCGAAATAATGTAGCGAAATTAATTCCAGTTGTAAAACTGGGATTTGGTAACTTGGTGTGATGTATTTTAATGTGACTTGCTGGCAGTGGATTTTCCAAATATGGTACATTGATATAATTATTAACAGTAAAAATTTTTGTTGAAGTTAATGTGTGCCTACTTTGTCGAATTTAAGACATTCAGGATTACTGTCCTAGTCTGTCGATTGAACTGAATTTTCTTTTTTCGTCTTAACTTTCAAAGATTTTCAAACAAATATTGAATAAAAACTCTCTCTAATAAACCAAGAGTTTCAAACTAAGCGATACTTCAAGTGAAATTTGAATGGAAATATGTCAGTTCACAACAAAATTTAATATAACAACAGTAGCCCTCGAATGTTGTGCATATGTATAAGATAACTAAAACGTTTAAAATTTCAAGTAACTGCAGTGCAGGCAGGACGCAAGTGCTTATAGTGCACCGTGACGGTGTGCTGTGCATTTTGCTGATTGTTAAAAGTGCGGCGCAAGCAGATACAAGCTCTAATCGAACGTGCGTTTAGGATTAGCGGACATACACAGAAATCTGAAGTTTTCAAAACCATTCAGGAGAAATTAACCACTTGCAGTATTTCGACAGAATGCGGTGGACTTCGGCCTGTGGCCAATGTGGATGTTTATTGTGGCTCGCGGTCACAAATAGAAGCAGTAGTCGGTTGACAAAATGTTTTCTTCTGTCCCTTCATTCATGTTATAATAAGTAATCTCGATCCAAGGACACAAAGGATACAACTACTCAACAAGGCCGCAGTCTCATTTCACTAGCAGCGTTTTATTCAACCTCGATCGACTCAATTCATTCTGAGATTGCGGCATTTTTCAAACTTCTTCCTTGATAAGATTTTACTATAATCATTTGATAGTCATGTTCAAAAATGGTAATATTGTCACATTACTTGAATACCGATATGTTTTAACGTTATCTTTCATATGATCAATAAACGAACACTTCTTCTTGAAGTTTGATGCACATTAACTATCCTCAATTTTTGTTCATTTCAAAATAATTTTGCAAGTCTTACGGGCCCCAAACGACTTTTGTTCCACCTAAAAAGACTTATCTTTGAGGCCCTGACTGGTACAACCTCCCAGTTGGCGTTGCGCTGAATGCGCCATTCACCACGAACGGAATGTGCGCGAAGAACAACACCATATATGTAGTATGTGGCGCCAACAAGCAATTATAGTGATCTCGTCGGGTGATCTCTATTGTTGCTTCCTGCCACAGTGTGAAGCCCTGCGCACGTGCCGTTCGGGCTTACCGATCGCAACACAACCATTAATTCTAAGCATTTATAAAATTAGGTTGAAAATGCTGTTGCCCAATTTTAAAAGTCAGCTGTCACTTCTGCAACAAGGAGTTGCAAACAAACAGTTGTTGAAAAACTTGTCTAGTGAACCACGGAAGCAAATGCAGAGCGTGTCTCCAGGAAGAATTAAAATTTTTCTTTTGCTAGCCAGACCGTTTGTGTTGCAAGCTACTGCAAAACTTCTTTTCGTCACGCCTATTTCCTGAACTAAGTTGCTAGACTGAGTTCTGAAGAACCTCCCTGCACCACTATAGTGCAATAAGCCCTTAAACGTATCTTTTAATCGACTGATTTCCTATTTTCAAAAGTAAGACGTTTACACAAAAATCAGCCACAAGTCCAAAGTTTGTTTGCGAGATCTCTACAGCAGCGATGTCTTGGATGTAACGATACGCTAGTACGATAGCTACATAAGTAAATGCATTCCACACCGGGTTTATCTGATGTGAACGGTTAACCCTAAGGCAAGACTGACGTGACGTGCTATGTTCTCCAGGTGCTAAATTTGCTCAATCCACCCAACACAATTCTGCAGGCCGAGGACACGGACCTTTCAACAGGAATGCAGTTGGTATTGTCAGTGGTTCAATGCATTGAAGATCTTCGCTCTGACAAACACTTAGATGACCTGTTGAGTACTGTGCCAGATACACCTGATGTTCCAGCAAAACGACAGCGATTTGCAAGTACACGGCTGACTGGCTGCATTGTTTATGAGACGACTGGAGTCAACGCAATAAATAACGTCGAATTACGAAGATTATATTACAGCGTATTGGATCACATTTTGCGCGAAATCAGTGCTCGCTTCAACGAGCGCAACTCCAAGCTAGCAAGGGGACTTGTCTCTCTGGATCCAAAAAGCGACACGTTCTTAGACGCAAAAGCGATTCAGCCTTTGCTAGATTTGACAAACTCTACGATTGTGGACACCGAATGCCACGTAGCAAAGCAGTACTTTGCAACTGTCACAGGTGGCATGACAAGAAGATAACAGCATCAGGACTCATATCAGAACACCACTGCGTCCTTCAGGCTATGCCCTCTGTACTACATGCCCTCAAGCTTTCTGTGACATTGAGAGCCTCAACTGCTATGCGTGAAAACTCATTCTCAGCCTTTAAAAAATTTTCAGGGAGAGCAGGCGGGCAATGGTATATTCACGTAAAGCAAAGCTTGTTCAACTAGCTTGTGAACGAGATTTAACTAAAAAGCTGAGCGGTGAATAGAAAGACAAAGTCCTGCAAAAATTTAGAGCTACTACTGGCAGACTGCAGTTATTTTAAAAGTCAAATGGCAACGTTGTAAAATTTTCTTTTTCAGTTTCAGTGTTTTATTTAGACAAACACTTCGTTCGCATGGTTCGCTTTCTATTATTTTCAGTAATGAACGTAGATTGCCAGTGGAAAACGAGAAGTCAGTCATAAATAGGACGATTTTGATGTGGAAAGGTAGAACATGGTGATCATATCCAGTGCCCCTCACTTCAATCCTCGTGCCCCCTCACATTTTTTTTTCTGGCGCCAGCTGTGCTGTAAGTAAACACGAGAAAACATTGATACTGCTGAGAGTGGTGGTATAGTAACTGGTCAAAATCAAAATTTTGGCAAGAATCTAAAAATGTGGATTTTTGCCAAAATTTGTTTTTATTTGGCCATAACGTTTAAACCACAAACGCTAGGTGTCCATGGAAGGGGTCTAAAGATACAGATTTTCGCTTAGTTTTTATTAGAAACTTGAGTCAAAAAATTGGTTCTTGTGGTTGGGGCTTTGTTCCCGGTGACCTTGGCTAAACTTACCCCAGTTGTGACGTCGCCCACAAAAAACCTAAAATCCAAAATTTTCCATTTTTGTACAATCTAAATTACGAGATTTTCGCTTCTTCGGAGGATTTGAGCAGCTCTCTAGATCAATCGGTTGGAGAGCTATGTAGGTGCAAAATGACGCAAAAAAGTGGCGCAAGCGGAATCTAAGATTAGAACGGTTTCGATTCGCAAACATTGCCGTTACCGAGCTTGACATTCATTAAAACAGGGTGGCACCGAGCTCTCAACAAAACCTTTCCAGTGAGTGTCTTTCATCGACTTGCAAAAACACTCGCTTTGAGAAAATTTTGTTTGTGCACATATTTCTTCACTTTCATCCAATTGATATAAATTTGGTCATCAGTTGACGAATTGACGCCTTAACTAAGGATTTTCTAGTTACAGTATGGTTAAAGGTTTTACTTTCAATTTTTTTACAAACCAAACCAGTTTTAACAAGGATTAGATATTGCACGACAAATAGGCAGTGCATTTCCTTGGATGTTCAAATTTTCAACAACATGTGTCACAAGCTGTGTTCAAACTTTTTCGGTTTGTAATAATAATCTAAACTAGTCAACAATTCCTGAAGCTTTGTTTTGCTAGTCTTGAAAAACCACTTGCAATCACACGATGCTTGGCAAGGAAGTCAATCGGTATTTTGAACAATCTTATTTCAGGCACTAACCAGGCAATTATCTCGAGAAGGAAAACACATGTGATCGCATCCACCCAGAGCCACAATCAGCTGAAATGTTTGTGGGGGGCAAAATTATTTTAATCTTTTTTGTCCCAAACAACTAAAAATGTTATTGGCTCTTTCAACGTTTCTTAATTTAAATTTCTAGCGGAAGCAATTTCCCGGTTTGTTGAACAAACAAGGTAGGCGATTAGGACCAAACCACCACGAGAAAGTTTTGACCAAGTTTTTCTCTCGCTTGAATCTTGTCCACCCAAACCTTTACAGGGGTTTGTGCAACAGCAAACTGTCGCCAGAGTATCAGTAATGAGCGGTTGAACGGTCACTGCGATGGAGTGCATCAGCTCAAATGCACACTCCATCGCCACGGTAGAGCAAATGCATTGGCTCAACTGATCGTTCAGTGATTCCTCTAGGGAAATAACCGACCCTCATACAGGATATGACAAGCAATAGCAATGCACCACATGTCTAGTCGATGCAAAGGCTTGATACAGTGTTGTGAGTTGCTGCGAATTACGCCAACTAAAATTAGGCCATTCGAGCTTAGCTTATGAAACAAGTAACGTTTTTTGGTGATGTAACAGACAGTAAAGCAGGTTGCCACTCGCCGAAGTTCATTTGCTTTCTTTTGCAAAGTTATTTAATGTAAAAATTATACTAGGGCTCTCGGAACAACTTCTTTGTTGGATTTTAGGCTGTTTCCAGCATTTCATCGTATAGTTCCAAAAGTTAGGGAGATGTGAAAAACGTTTAAAAATACTTTGCTGTCTTTGTAAAGTTGAGCCATGTCGAGCCGAAGTTCACCGTGAAAATCGAAAAGGGCAGCTACAAGGTAGATTTTTTGTTGAGAAGTTATCTACCACTTTTCGATTCAAGTCCTCCTGCTTTTATATAAAATATGCAATAGGATAAAAAGACAGGTTGTGAAAGTTGTAGGTTGTATGTGATGTGTTCATTTCAGACCAATCTTTGGAATAGGTCACCTTAGAGGCTCCGTCTATGGCTTAGACGATAAAAAGACACAGACCTACAATAGCATCCATCGAAAGGAATTATTTCACAGAAAGAATCAGACACTATACGCTTAAAGTATAGGGTTTATATAATGCCTATTGAACAGGCGTCTTCAGCTCTTTCAAGACGAATTATCCACTGTTAGCTAGTTGACCCAGTAATTGTGCGTAGACCCATTTGCTTTTTCTCATTAGTTCGTACCTGTTAGTTAAATATGTACAAGGTTCTCAATTCCATAGTTGCAATCAGGGTTGCGGAGTCGTAAGGAGTTGAAGGTTTTTGGTTGGAGTCGAAATCTTAACAACACTGGGAGTCGGAGTTGGAGTCAGATTTTTTGTCCGACTCCGGATGTCCATTTGGATCATTTTTTACATCACACTCCTAAATTGGGAATTCCTGTTGAAATGGCACAATTTCTTTTGAAGCTTTTGTTCAACAGAGATTTCTTGCTGTGTACCACGATTTCCATTGATTTTAACAGCCAAATTTCATTCCCTTTATGTTAAGGAGTCGGAGTCGCAAATTTTGGAAAGGTCAGAGATGGATATTTTTCCTCCGACTCCGCTACCCTGGTTGCAACGCATATCTTCATGTTCCGGTCCAGTTGTTACCTTACGTTGCAACTTATGAAGTTGGACAATTCTAATTGCCACTACTAAACCTCAAGGCCGAGTCCAAGCCTGAGGCCGACGTCTTCCGACTCAAGTACAAATCCGTATCCGATGAACTCATTACGGTCGGTAGAGATGCATGCAGAACCGTCGCCAGAAAGATTTCAATAAGGGAGCTTTGCGTTTGTGTGGTGGAGCTTTGCGTTTGTGTTTGGGGGCTTGACATTCTAAAAATTGACAAAAATTCCACTGATTTATAATGTTTAATGTTTCAATTTGAGGGACTTGAAGCTTTGTTTGGAGAAGGCTAAGCCCACCAAAGCCCCCCATGGCGAGGGGACTGGATACATGCTAATATAGCGATGAAATTCAGTTTTGTGTAGTTGGGCACAAAGTGGGTCTACACGGCTGACGTTGCACTGAACCACTATCTCAATCATAAATTTTGTACTTTTAACATGAAAACCCAACTAACAAGCACGTCCGTCTTCAGAAGAACCTCCACTTATCGTGGTGGGTAGCCTCAAGTAGTTGTTTTATTGAGTAAATCGATGCGTACATATTGTGATTCCACTAACAAGAAATTCTCTTCATTCAAAATGTTCGTTCAAGCTCAGCTTCCCCTGCCAAAATCCAGTCGACAACCTTGTCTGTGTGAGGAAGTATACCCTCAGCGATGTTGAACTTACTTAATTCCAGGCAATACCAAGCGAGCAAGCCATTTACGCAATAGAACTAGTGATTGGCAGGGGCGGATCCAGCCAGTGAGGTTAGTGGGGTGATTTCAGTTATATTTGGCAGTCAAGTCTCATTACGGGTTCACTACTATAAGACAGACGAGGTATACTTCACAACAAAAAATGGGCGGCAAAATGGCCTTATATCGCGAATGCTGTTTTCCGAAATGCAAAAAAAATGGTAAAAAAAGTAACTTTTGTTGGTTTTAGAGAGGCAATCGCCGCCCCCATGGATCCGCTCCTGGTGAGTACAAGTGACAAAAGTTTTCAACAGCAACTAAAATATCCATTCGTTAACACAAAAAGCTTCAGTATAGTTACTTTCAAACAACCTTTGCAAGATAGACAACAAATGACTAGCAAAGGCGGTGTAAACGAGAAGTATAACCCGACAGTCACGTTTCGAGAGTGAGAGACACAGTCGCATCTCATGAGCAGTAAAAGCAAATCTCACTTGCGATGAACTACAAAATTTCTCTGTGGTTTTTGAGAAGCAAACCTAAACATTTTGCGTTAACTCAAGTTTGTAGTATATGGATAAGGTCTTATTTCTGCGTAAATAATAGTCTAGTCTCTGGTCTTTGCGAAATCTTACCCGACAATATCAGCATTAGATGCAACACAGCAAAGCAGTCAGGGACAAAACTCAAGAATAACAGTTTTTTACGGTAGTGCGTTTATATGTTTCTCTGGTGTTTCTATATATTCTTCTACTGTTTACCCTGGCCCCTTATTTATCATATTTTTGCAAGACTTAGTATCAACCGATAGAAACGCGCAAGGAGCTGTGGTTCGTACAATTCTGCAGATACCCAGTGGAACGTTTTTATGTAAGATAAGATAAAATGTGAGAGTGTTCTCAGTGTTGATGTGGCCAAGAACTACGGGAACGTATTATGGTCTACAACTAGTTCATTCAACAATTCGTTTTATCAGCCAAAGCTAAAAAGTGTAATATTGCTAGAAAATGGCAAACTGTCTCTCAAATTGAGCACAGAAATAGATTGGAGCATTTGCTGCATAATGTACCTCTCTTATAGCAATGATGCAAGGATATCGTGCATGACAAATGTTACATAATTTTTTATAAATGCCCATGAAATTTTGCAAAACAAATCTTTACCAACGTTAATTTTGACTTTTACACATAAACAATTATAAATCATTGACGTGCACGAAAACCCAATGTACAAAGACTTCACATACTTAACCGTTTTAGAAACGAAGCTTTAGAATAAAGTGAAATTTGCAAAAAATCTTATGAGATTTCAGTACTGAGAATGCGTATACCAGTGATGAAGGAAGCTTTTTCAAAGTAGAGGGCACAAGCGCACGCCAAAAAAACTATGTAAATCTTTTTTAATTAAATGATTTTCTTTAGGAATAGACGTACTACCAATCGTGTTGCTGAAACCCATTTAAACGAAATTTAAAATTGGGGGGCCAAGCCAGCCAGAAAAAAGTGGGGGCCTAGGCCCATGCGGCTCTCCCAGTTCCGCCACCCTTGGCGTATGCTTAATTGAAACCGATTTCCTATTTAAAAATTGCTAATTGGCTCGACTGGGTGATCTTTTCAGATACTATGTGCTTGATTACAGATATGTGCAAATCCGAATTATCACAAAGTTATGAAAGCAAACTTGTTCCTCGCAAACTTGCAGTGAGGTGTGGAGATGGAGATCATTCAGTCTTCTCTTCGAAAATAAACCTGCGGCCACATCAGGTACTTATCAGTGTTGAACGGATCAGAAATTTTTGCGATCCTAATCCAATATATTTTATGCCTAGCCCAATCCGATCCTAATCCGGTAGTACTGCCTAATATTTGATCCGATCCGGTTTATTACCAAAAAATACTGCAGTAAACAGATATTTCATACAGATTTATTCAGCCTTACTGTAATACAGCTAGTTGACATACTGCAATACCTGCAAACAACATATACAGTATGACAGTGGAAAAGTTATGTATGATCTAAGGGCATTTTTTAAGGGCTATACAACAATGACTATTTCTTCCGATTCTGAATCTATGTTCATTACATTTGAGGTTTCAAACTTTTAACATATAAGCACACTGCTTACATAACATGCATCAAAAGAAAAAAGAACCCAGAAAAGTATCAAGCCATTTATAATAAGTATAATTGATTTCTTGAACAAAGTGGTATCAACAACAAACTGGTTCTATAACCACACTTCACTTCAACGCACTATGTTAAACGTAGTCAGTACAAACTAAAATCCATGGTTAAAAATTGAGGCATACACAAGCCTGAAACTACGTCATTTGCTGACCTAGGTAAAGTGAGCCTTTTCCATAGGTAAAGTGAGACTTTTCCAGCCGCACTTTTTTCAATGGATGCGAGGTTCGCGAGTAAAATTGAAAAGTCTCAAAAAGGCATAAAATGAGCTGATACGACAAGATAAATGCAAGCAAATAAAAGAAAAAGTTCTGAACATAACATCCAAAGCAAAAAAACTTGCAAATATATTGTACCAAGCTCATGCAAATTGTTCAAAACAAGCAAGTTTTTGAAAATTAGTGGTGGTAATTCTACAAAAAATCAAAATAAATTCCAAGCGTTATCATAACAAATTTTATATCAAAATCTTTGGAATTTATCCAACTATTGATCTGCAAAAAATCGCGGGAGTTATTTTTGTTTCAACGTCATGAGAAAAAAAAATCGCAAAAGGTGCTCTAACACCAAAAATGCCTTTCGCTGCCAGATTCTCGTGTTGCGCGACTATCGATTTTAATTCAAGATTAAAATACCTTCCGAGGAGATTATTATAACAAGTAGTATGTCAAGATCTTCAGAATTTGTCGAACTATTGATCTGTGAAAAAATCGCGGGGGTTATTTTTGTTGAAATGAAATGAGAAATAATTGCAAAGGTACTCTAACACCAAAAATGCCTTTCGCTGCCAGATTCTCGTGTTGCGCGATTATCGATTTCAATTCAATATTAAAACACTTTCCGAGGGGTTATGATGATAAATTGTAAATCAAAATCTTCGGAATTTGTCGAACTATTGATCTGTACAAAATCGCGGGGGTTAGTTTTGTTCAAACGAAATGAGAAAAAAATCGCAAAGGCACTCCAACACCAAAAATCGTTTCTACCGAAATTTTACTAAAATGTTCTATGAATCACTGACCTGTTCTTAGACCTGCCCACAGTTAATTTCCCTTTATTTAGAACTGAAAAAGCGTTTTGTTCCGTCCATTATCTTACACCATCATTGTTTGCTGATCTCAATCTGAAACAAGCCGTATGTACTTCCGCAATTGCATGAAGTTACTGTTTTCTCCATCACCAAGTATCAGTTTTATATACAGGCCTGCAATCACAAAGGCATACTTTTTATATTTGTACGTTTCTTGTAAAAGATGCATGAACATGCATTTTCTGTTTTCACCAAACCCTATGAAACTTGTTCTTATCGGTATGCTGAGTGCTTCTCTGCATTAGATCATGATCGAAGAAAATCATGTTATTTATCTGTGAAAACACTGATATTGAACAGTTTGCAAGTAGATATCAACAGTTTTAAATCTGTACAACACTTTGGGAATGCGTTGTGGTTCACTGCAGCTTCTAGCGTTGATGACGAGTCTTTCCATGACGAGGCTTTTCCGGTGCGTCTTTTGCTTTTGCACCTGTGTATCATTCCAAGTGCGGGAACTGTAAGTTAACGATTTTCAGCAACAAACAAGAAAATACGATATGTTGTACTGTAGACTATATTGTATGTCCTCACGCAATGCACTATTGACACATCCCTATGTGTCTGTGTACATGTTGCAATATTGTTATTAGCATAGTG
>JGI24159J19872_10010044_pt1 | contig 12412 bp, 11 predicted proteins | sample Ectturendosymbi4_FD_19872 | JGI IMG/M metagenome (IMG submission 19872)
TTGTGAGGAGGCAAATCTTAATAAATTTGGCTTTGTCAAGTGAAGGGTTTGGCTCTTTTTTGGCCTTTTTTAATTGAGTGTTTGGCTTTTTTCAGCAATTTAGTTGGCCGTTTTTGGCCTTTTATTACTGAAGGTTTGGCCTTTTTTGGAAAAAAATCTGGCTACCCTGAACACGACTAACAAAAGCAGTGTTTGCAACTTACGCAAGTTAAAAGCGCAGTGTTTGTGATTGGCTCAGAACTACCGGAACATTGCACAATCATTGGATGCGCATATGTGCTCCTTATCTATTGTCATGGCGACTTGTTCTAACGGAATTTACTTCTGGTGAACGGGTGGTAATCGGTTATAGCCTAATGCTGCTTTTGTTTGGGCTAGGTTGTAGATTACCGGCTAACCTACTGCAGGCTACTTGGTGAATATGCAGAAAAACTGTACTTTCTGCATGACTATCTTAAACTGTTGATATGGAACGACTGAGAATTGACCAATCAGTTGAGGTATTTCATTTCATACCAATGCCAGTACTTCAGTTGCAGTAACTAACGGAACTAGTTTTTCTTTTTAGGACATGCAGTTATTTAATGTCACATTGCATCAAAATTCCAGATTTAGTTCTTTAGGACTTGGATTGACTTTTCAAATTGAAAACCCACTGAGTTGCAGAAGAGTCTGAAAGGTTGATTTGTGAAATATATACAAAAACAAAATTTCACAGATTTATGTAGTACAGTAACTGTTAACAAACATGCTATCAAACAGACATGGGGCGATTACAGCACAAATGTAATCGATTACGATTACTTGCCACCTGCTCGATTACGATTACGAATAAACAAAATCGCAATGTAGTCGATTACGATTACATTGAAAGTAATCACGATTACATTCGCGATTACATTTGTCTTGAAACATCTTCAGAACGACAACAAACCCCATATGCATGGTTTGATGGAAGTATATTTTAAGACAACATACGATATGAATGAATGAATGCAGTAAACGAAATTACTAATCTGTAAGGATCACGCACTGGAAAAATCACATTAATTGTTTAATGAGATATTCGTGGAATCAACAAACCAGTAGTGTAACTCAGCGTTCTTCAACGGGTGTGCACGATGCACCCCAGGTTGCGCCAAAACATGCGTGGGGTGCACCACCACGAAAGGTTCCACAAGGGTGCATCACAAACTTGGCACATTGAACAGATACGTTTTACAAAAACTTTCTCTTAGCAAAAAAAAACATTAACCAACCAATGACTTTCAGAATTTAAACTTTGCACATTGTAAAGCAGGGGTTGTGAGCCTATTTACTGTCAAGGGGGGCATAAATTGTGGATTATCACTGGCGGGCTGCAAGCCGCATAAATTGTGGATTATCGCTGGCGGGCCGCAAATAACAATTGGTTTTATCCTAAAATTCTACCTTTATCGTACTACGAGGGATATAATTTTTATATGACATACTATCTTAAGTACCTGCTTATCGTGGAGCTTCGTTTTGACACGATTTTGTATTCTAAGTGGGTAACAAAAATTGTGATGCGGCCCGTATCAAACGTTCAGGCGGGCCGCAAGTTCCCCACCCCTGTTCTAAAATCTGGTGTGTAAGCATCAGACCATGCCAAGCTATTTGTTGTAATTAGGATCGTTTGTGATTCATAAGCAACAGACAATGAGCCATTATCATTTGAATTATGCAGCGAGTTACTGAATTAGGGTACTTGCTTATTTAGACAAGGGTATTTACAGACACGAGCGCAATTAGGTGGGGAATACGGGGGACGTGTCAGTATATAAGGTGCATGAGTTTAAGTAAATAGGGTGTATGAATTCGTCAAAACATCTTTAAGGGTGCACCATAACAAAAAAGTTGAAGAGTACTGGTGTAACTGGAGGTTTGAGCTAGAAGGGAAACTTAGCTAAAAGAAGCCCACTAGCCTCTGTAAGGGACCTATAGTACTAGTCAACACGCAGAAAAAAAACGTGAGAAATAATGGTGAATCCGGGTGTGGATGGCTATACCAAAGCCCCAAATCAACGGAAAGTGCTCCAAAAAACGCAAAAAGACAACAACCTGTTGAAAACCAGTCAAAAGTATACTAAAACCGAAATATAAGCTAAGGGGGAGCCCGGTTTTTATATTTAGCTGGCCAGGGGAGTCAAATCGACCCTCTTCCCTCCCGTCTGTTACTCCACTGCAATAAACACTTTAAATATTAATTAAACAAAAATGATCAAAGTTTAAAATCTCTGTTACATTTGACAAACATCAACGCTTCAAATCTTTTGTCAGTCAAACGACGTCTATCAGGCTTGAACATTCGTCCAGCAACGCTAAAAATTCGTTTGTTAATAATTTTAAAATTACTGACTATTTCTTCTAACCGCGGATTATGATCGTCTGCAAGTCAGCACATGCATTGTGTAGCTTTTAATTTAAAATGAAATGAACAGTGACGCCAGTATAGCTGCGCATCTCTCTGTTAGACCAAAAGTCAATGGTCAACTACTGTAAACCTCGCTGGTTTCGTTGAGTTTTTTTTACCAGTATCTGGTGGATTACGGTTGACATGCCAGTTATCAGTGTTGTGGAAAAGTACTTTCGACTTGGATTAAAGTACTTTATTCTTCCCAAAGAAAGTTAATTTACTGTATATAAAGTACTGTACTAATTGTATACATTGCCTACTCCAGCACTTACATTAATAAGTTCACTCGGAATATACATAAATAAAACCAACACCTCCCCTCGTAATGTCTCGCTATTCTGTTACCGACATGTCAACCCGCTTTTTTGCAAAGCTTTTCTTTTGTTACTACGCACCTCACTTGACCCGCTACTTCTGGCGGCCAACAGGAAGGCTAGCTGGAACAAAGCGAGAATTCGCTACAAACGCTGTGCTTACCGCTGGACTATCTGGATTTAACTCACACAGACGGGAAAATCGCTTCCCCTGAAACATAACCATGACAAACGATGATAAAGGAGGAAACTCAACCACCACAACCGTGGTTCAGCGCAGAGTGATGTTGGGGGAAAATTTCCAAGTTTAATCGCGAAATTAATCGTCGATTGCGATTAAATTGACAATGTAATCGATTGCATTTCATTTTTGGTCAGTTCAATCGATTACGATTACTCAAAAAAATGTAATCGATTACGATTACCCCATGTCTGCTATCAAAGACTGAAAAAGTTACTGCTGTTTTGGAAATATTTTCATCTTTGGCAATGGTTAATTGAATACAGCGTTGTACTAAATGTAGCCTCCTTAACTTGATGCTCCGTTTTCTACTTCTTCCTTTGCATTGTTCACCATCTTTCAACGTTAAAGCACTGTTTTTTTGTTTTTCGGGTTTAAACACCGCAGGCAGTTCTCTTACATTCAGTGTTCTATTCTTATTGTTTTGTTATTTTAACATTCTTTTTAATTCATGGCACTGTGCTTATTGAATGTAAACAGTGTATACTATGCTAACAAATTCGGCGAATCAAATATTGCAATTGCTGCAATTTCAAAAATTTTAGCTTATAAATCCTGATTTTTAAGTTTTTGAAAAAAAGGTAAGGCATAAAATACGTCATATTTTTGATAATGAAGCACAAAACAAGATTTAAAAATTTTGGAAACATCGTTATCGGCCGATATATCGGTATCGGCCTCAAAAAAGCCCTATCGGTCGATCTCTACATGCTATTGTGCAACCATGTAGGCACACAATGAAGCATTTCAAACTGTAAAAGGGCTATGCGATATACACACGATGCAGTGTTTCGTCTAAGGTTCGCAATTGTGCAGTACCACCAGATCATTTGCGCAGTGAAATCTCATTCTCGCGCACTTGCAACGTTTTCAAATTTCTTATCCAATACCACTTGAAACGCTTCACTCGTTGTGTGTGCACATGGTTGCACAGTTGTATGTGCACTAAAACAAAGATTTGCTCAGTGTTAAATTTTCTTAGAGGGAACACTGGCATGATGTTAAATTTGGAATGTTGCACGTGCGCAAGAATGAGATTTCACTGCGCAAATGGTCTGGTGGTGTGCTGTGCAGTTGCGCACCTGAGAGAGAACATTGGTTAATTTCGTCGCGAAATATACCTCTACAATCTTGATCCCCTCTTGCACGGAATATCTTGCTGCTTGATCCATAGAAGCTGGGAAGTAAAACTTTGGACTATGATTTACGTGGAAAACATAAGCTTGGGCTGGGTTAATTTGATATGAAATGGTAGCGATAATAAAATGGAACATGTTTTTGGACCACCCTGTGTATATATATACAAATGTTAAAGCAGACTTTAGATTTTAGGTTTTCATCCATTGGTCGATTTTGTTCTGCAGAATAACAAATTTTTCGTCTCATTTTATTTCAGTGCCATTGTTTTTTGCCATTTTTTACATTTTAAATATTTTTTATTTCAACCATTCATACTAATGAATGTTGAGTACAGGGGTTCTGTGTGAGTTACTTTAAGTTAGCCCATTAGAAAACAGGAGCACCTGCACACCTCGCGGGATGGCTGATCAAATCTTGATTGGATTTGACTTCATTAAGTTTCTGAATAATTTGTTCATTTGATGGCATCATTACATTACGACCTTGGTCTTCCACGAAACACTGTTATATGCAGTAGAGTTGGATCAACACTGTTATACGCAGTAGAGTTGGAAATTATAATTGCGTTCTGCTGGAAAAATCTAACCATACTCTTAAAATTATAATCAATCATAAAATGTAATTACATTTTTATTTTAATAGAATGAGAAACTGAAAACAATACATACAGATACTGTATATTCGATGTGTGATCAAATTTATGTTGTTCTGCTTGCAATTTCGAATTTATTTTAACAACTGTTGCAGTAAATCTCAAATCTGGTTAAAGGTTTATAAAAATTGATCAAGAAGTGATTCAGCAGTGGTTTCAGGAGAGCCTTTTCGATCATTTGTTTTCAAAATGCTGTAATTTCTGCAATAAGTTGCAATTTCCTAAGATTAGTACTTTTATCAGAATGAATAATGATTGAATAAATAAAGACACAACTCATTTTACTTTATCTAACTATCTTACTTAAAATTTAACCAAATACTGCTTGATGAAAAGCATGCCCGTAACCAGGGGGGCGCAGCGGGGGCGAATCTCCCCTAGAAAATTTTTCGCCCCCCCCTGAAAAAATATGTTGGACATTGTTTGATCCCTCTGGAAAAATATGTTGGACATTGCCTGATGAAAAGTTACCACTGCCGCAGGCCTAAACAGTTGAAAACCCCCGCAAAGCATAGACTAAGAGCAGCAACTTCTGTGCATTACACGCAACACACTGAGCGCACAACGTATCTTTGGTTTGTCTTAACCTTGCGTACGGCATGGTAGATACTTTTACACATCCGCGATGTGGATGCCACAGCCGCATGCTATCTCTTAAATCTTTCCACGTTAGTGTTTTATAACCCTGTGATTCCGCCGGCTTCAATGCTTTATACTACGTGCTGTTTGGTCTGTTTTTATTGACCTGCGTTCTGCAGAGTGTGAGTGTTCATACTATGGACTTCGTGTCTGCTCACAAACAAAGAAATTAAATTATTAGTGGCTGCGAAACCCTGCAACGAACGCTGTCTCGTTCCATAGATGACGAGCTCAGTGCTACCACCTTGCGTTTGACATCCACAGCACAGGAGTTTCATTGAGGAAAAACTAGCGAACCACTGGTTGAGGACTATTAGATTCTTGGACTCTTGCGAAGAAAACTCCGGAAAGATGGCTCCGAGGGTAGCCAAGGAATCAGTTATTGTAAATTAAGAAACAAAATTTGTTGTACCTGAGCCTACCGTAGTGAAAAGTTAGTAGAAAAATGAACGGTAGTATTTAATCTCATGAGCTGGAGCACAATTTGCATTGCATTGTTTTGCATCGGTGTTGCCATATTTTGCTAAAATTACTTTTCGTTCTTTAGGCTTTAAAAATTGTTGATCATCGATTGCAAGCCGTTGACAAAAACCTAGAAGATCTTGATAAAACATTAAAGAATCTCTCGAAAAAAACTGAATATTCGAAAACTCTGTTGGAAAATAAAGGAAAAGACTCTGAAGACATTGTTGAAATTAAAGAGGTGGTCTTCCTCCATTTCAGTTTGACGTAGCAACGTTATTTTATTCCAATGTTAAGAATTGTATTTCTACTACATTATGCAATAACTTTATTGACCTAGATATAACGTCTTTGTTATTCGAAGTTAAACGTTACGAAAGTAATTTTTGTCATTTTTGATACGTTTCTTACAAATATTTTTGTTACTTATCGACCCTATCATAGATCTCGATTCTTCTTTTAACTTCCTTGTGCAGATGATGCGAGAGTGTTCTTCATACGTAAGTGAACCAGCGTAAACAAACTGCCTTGTTCGTGGCGGTACCCATTCGGTTTTGCAAGTATTTATCGTATACAATCCAAGCGTCCATTCATGTTTTTCATAATTACGCGCTTTTTGAACTCTTTTGTCAGTTCGAATGCATCGTGCAAGTAATTTTTCTGTTCCCAGGAAATCCCCGCAGACTATGTCCACCCAAGCAGAAGAAAGCGCATTAGTCGCGTGAAGGATGGCGGAAATCGGCAAGAAATCGTTCGAAAAAAAGCAGCCAATCCTGTCAAGGTACCGTAGTTCAAATGCAGCTATAAGATGCACTTTTTTGGTTGTGTGAACCAGCAGTGTAACATACACGGTACACCCAGTTGTAATTAAAGCCCAGAGTTTTCAACATTATGCCTAGGTGCATTCGAATCAGCTTGTGTTGTGCAGACGTAACGGGACAGTTGTAAACGGACCTCATTTTGAACCCCGATTTAGGCCCGAAAGCCAAATTTACCGTGTACGTTACACCGTGTACGTGAGTCAAGGTGTGCGCAACTGCGGGTTATTTTATAGTCAATTATTTTTTATTGAAGATGTTATCAACTCGACACCAAGCTGCACAAGGTCACTAAATAAAAAGCTTCCTTCAGGCTATCTAGCAACTGGAGTAAGAGGCTATTATGATAAAATCTCGCGTACACGTCGCTCCGCGCAGAGATAGCAGCAAGTTTTGCTGATGCTTCCGGAAAAAATACACCTAGTTTTCTTCAGCAGTGTCCAAACACACTGATTTCACCGGTATACAGGATTTTTGGGGACTTGAGGTTTGTAACTGATTTGGGGGTTTTGGAAGACGCTGAGTCCAAAAATCGCATCCGTTTTTGTCCATCTGGTCAGGAGTAGCCGCAACAGAGCATACGTTTTGCAGTTTTTCGCAAATCTTGAAAAAAACTCCCACCATGTTTAACTTGAAAGCAGATTTTGTAATCACTGGTGGTGCTTTTAAATTCCGAAATACTTAATCAGCTGTTGTTGAACTGCTAAGGCCTACAGGGAGTGAGTTAGCAGTCTCAGCCAATTGATAAGTGGTAACTACAATAAAATCCTATATCAGAACAATCTGTGCCTGGTGCCATAGTTGATGAGCATGACTGGATGATTTGCGGTGAATTAGAAGAATTTGTGCATGTTGGATGGGCAACAAAGTGAATGCACAAAATATATATGTTTCTAGTGTCTGCAGGACAGTAGGGCTGGCCAAGAGCATTGGTCTAGGGAAGTTGCCCATAGAGAGGTTTTGAGATTGGTGAAAGAAATATTAATATACGCTCTCCTTTGATTAATCCACACAAGGTGTTACTTCCTCCTGTCCATATCAAACTAGGGTTGATGAAACAGTTTGTAAAGTTTTAAATAAGGAAAGTGGCTGCTTTTCATATTTGCATGAAGTTCCCTGCACTGAGCACTGAAAAGTTGAGGGCAAGAATTGTGATGGTCCTCAGATACGACGTTCAATACAGGACAAATATTTTCCACTTACCATGACAACCCTGGAAAATATGCTTGGCAGTCCTTTACAGCAGCTGTCGAAAACTTCCTCTGAAATTTTAAAGCTAACTATCACGACCTTTTCAAACAACTGTTAAATTCTTACGAATAATTAAGGTCCAATATGACTGTGAAGGTTCATTTTCTTCATGGTCATTGTAAACTATTTTCCTAAAAACTTAGAAGCATAATTGAAGAGCGAAGAGAGTCCTTCCACCAAGATATTAAAACAATGGAAAAAAGATACTAGGGACGCTGGAATGCAAACATGATGGCAGACTATTGCTGGTACTGAAAGAGAGAGGTTGCTGGCAGTGGCTGCTTCCGAAAAGCACAGAAAAGGCAATTTCAGGATTCGCAACCGTGCAATCTTTTCTGTCATGAAAAAAGAGTATGCTATCATGTTTGGGCTATTCTTTGCATTTTAACGCTTTTTCGTCACCACAATCTTGCATTGCAAGGCCATAATATCTGTGTAGTTTCTCATCTATGTCTTGTAAGACACAGTTGCAAGTGTACAGTGTACACTGCACACTAACTGAAGTTTTGTGTTTGTTTAACCACTGTGTATATTTTCTACGCTGCGCATTGCTCTTCATAAGCTAGTTTACAAATCATGGTCATTACAAGAAGTCACTAGTATTTAAATGACATGTGTTAGCAAGTTTACAAACCAAATGATCCCGAAATCGCTCTTAAACCCCAATCCCCATGAAATTAATTTAAAATTGTTGAGCTGTGTTTCGATATCATATATCTAAATAAAAACATCTGTTATTTTAGCACTTGCTCAGAATATTTTCAAAAAGTTGCTCAGAATATTTTCAAAAAGTTTAGCATGTAGGCCTGAAATCGGCCCAAAACATTTTGACTAACACATGCCCTGCCCACAGGGCCGGCCTTAAGCCGATGCAGCTGCATTGGGCCCCGCGCCTTGGTGCTTGGGTAGATTATTCAGTTTTTTCCAGATACACCTTGCGCTTGAGAATTCAGGAGAAACGCCATATAAATTTCATTGTTAACAAAGAACGCTATCGTCAAAACTAGCAAATTTCCTCTCGAACGTTAGCAAACGTGCTCAGTTCTCGTGTTAATTCTGTACTGTATATCTGCGCTCTACCACGATCGTAACACGGTTGAATAAACACGATGACGCCATAAAATCACTGCTCAGAGGGCCTTGCGCCTAGGTCTTGCATTGGGCCCCGCGCCCAGGTCTTGCATTGGGCCCCGCACCTGCTAGGGCCGGCCCTGCCTGCCCAACTTATATCTCTCCGTAACAAAGAAACTGTATCGTGAGTTGCATTGCATAATGTCAGGATTGCAATCAAACTGGGCATAGGTGACGTGTAGGAGCAGGCATTTTTTTGGGGTGCAAAGTATATTTTGCCCGAACTTCCCCAAATGTGCCCGAAAAATTTTTATGCAGCAAACTTTGCCCCTACAAATTTTCTGTAGCAGTTGGTTACTCATCAACTCTCACAAACTAAAACACGAAGTTACAAGAAACAATTGGTTGATTTTATATACTGAACATATAATGCGTTTTCTACAACATACTATACCTTTTTTGCATGTTTTTTTCAGTCAAACTCCATAACAAAACAGTGTTTTTTTTTATTAAAACTGTTAAAAAGATGTCGAAACTTCTGTGCCCGAATTTTCGACAAATCGAAATTTTGGGTTGCGCTTGCACCCCCCTGCTCCTGTACGCTTGCACCCCCTGCTCCTGTACGCTTGCACCCCCTGCTCCTGTACCACTGAAACTAGGATTTCGATATTTATCATCTCCGGAATATGCTGCGAGCATCTTTCTTGTTGAGGAGTTCGTTTGACATGCTTTCAGAGCAGGTTGTTGGTGCCAAGTTTTTAATTGGTTGTGACCCTGAGAAGTTGTGCGTGTCATGGTCACATTACCGTTTAAAGAGAGGTGCATTTGAGCACTCTGTTTGTGAACTAGCAACTAGCGGGTAGAAATCATTTAAAATTTGAATGGTTTACTTGAAAAAAGCGATTTATGTAATTTTGTAAAATAATGTCAGAATCAGACTATATCAATAGCAGAAAATGGTTTCGTGCTACTGCTGAATAACATTTCTTAATTAAATAGAGTGATCGAACCGATGACAGTTTGATGAAAAGGTTACAAGAACTTGAAGTTTTGGATGAAGAGTCATTGTACGAACTTAAGTATCGTGTGTTGTTTTTTTGTTGATTTTCGTTGTCTAAATTTGCCGTACAGCTTGTTCTTCATGCGTATCGATTCAGTGTGTCCAGCAAACTTTTTCCAAACGTTTGGCAATGACACCATGTATATAATCGTATAACACATTCAAATGGTCCCAGCAAAAGCACGTGCGGCTTGCCAGAACGCTGGCCTTGGCTGACATTTTATCAATTCGTACGCCGTAGAAAACCACCAAGCACATCCGATCAAACGAAGCTTTCTGAAAAACCTGGTGACAAGAAAATCACTTTCGCAGTCCCGTCGACCACGAAAGACGACCAGCCGCCAGAGCCGCCGCCTCTGACTATAAAGTTCAAACACACTCCAATAACAACTGCGCAGGTACGTTCTGGTCTACAGCCCATATTTCAGGTTGTGCTCATTAAGTTAGGAAGAACGCAGGGCACACATCAACTTCACAAAAGTTTTATTGCATGTATTTTGATAGTGACTTTTGTGAAGACTAGTGTATCTGAGGCAAACAGATTAGTATGTTAATATTTAGCAGATTACACGCTTGGGCGTCTAACTCCTGGGTCTGAGTGTCAGTGTACTATATTAGATGCTGATTTTTACTTAACATGTCGCTGCAGATCTTATGTTCGGAAGATTGCTGTTTGACAAAGATAGGAAAAATGTTGAAGCTGTTTATAATGTAGCTTTTGGGCAGCTACACATCACTTTTGATCATTCAATGGTTTTAGAGTGGAGATCAAATACTATACAGAAACAGAGGCGGATTCAGCCAGTAAGGTTAGGAAGGGCGATTTCAGTAACATTTGGGAGTCAAGTCCCATTAGGGGTTCACTACCGTATGAATGATGAAGTATACTTCACAACACTGCTGTGACAAAACAATGGACAACAAAATGGCTTTATATCGCGAATGTTGTCTTCTGTTGCAACCACTCCGTTGGCGTTGCGCTGAATACGTGGTTCACCACGAACGGAATATGTGCGAAGAACAACATATATATATGTGGCGCGAACAAGCAATAATAGAGTGATTTTGGTGAGTGGCCTCTAATAATGCTTGTGAAGCCAGTGAACAGTTGATAGTACTTGCTAATGGTGACGACGAGAGTGATCTCGTCGGGTGAACTCTGTTGTTGCTTGCTGCCACAGTGCGAAGCTTTGCGCACATGCCGCTCGGCCTTTTCCGATCGCAACAAAATAGTGCTGTAACCAGGATGTGAAGGTCGTGCTGTGTGAACCTTCACAAAAGGAACGTGCGATCGTTGCGGTTCATTGCAAAAAGGAGGAAATGTTGTTGCCAGGGCCGGCCCTAGCAGGTGCGGGGCCCAATGCAAGACCTGGGCGCGGGGCTCCTCTGAGCAGTGATTTTATGACGTCGTCGTGTTTATTCAACCGTGTTACGATCAGAGCGCAGATATACAGTAAAGAACTAACACGAGAATTGACCACCTTTGTAAACGTTCGAGAGGAAATTCGCTACTTCTGACTAGAGCGTTCTTTGTTAACAATGAAATTTGTATGGTGTTTCTACTGAATTCTCAAGCGCAAGGTGTATCTGGCAAAACTGAATAATCTACCCAAACACTATGGCGCGGGGCCCAATGCAGCTGCATCGGCTAAAGGCCAGCCCTGGTTGTTGCAACCACTCCGCTGGCGTAGCGCTGAATGCGTGGCTCGCCACGAACGGAATGTGCGCGAAGAACAACATATATATGTGCATGGGCGCAATTAGTTGGGGGACACGGAGGACGTGTCCCCTTCACTTTTTCAAGTGGGGGGGACATAACATGCTATGTCCCCCCCACATTTTTCTCTTTTGGTTTTGTATTTGGAGAGGTTGCAAAAATAAAAATGACATTTGTCACTTTTCATGTTAGGTGCATAGCGAAGCCAAGCTGATGTTGAAATAGAGTTTGATGTGGTATCACTGATTCTGATAATTTTATAAGTTTTCGCTTCGATAAAATGATTTTAGCATTTTGCAAGTTTATAGAGGTCCCGAAAGGTTGATAACTGCTTCGGTCCGACATTTCACCCTGTGTAGTTTCAGTGATTTTTGTAGTAATCGCTTGTTGTATACTGTAAGAAAGGTCATTGTCTTGAAACAAGAGTTTAACAGCAGCACGTGTGAGAGACCACAGTACAGCCATGATTTGTTTCATACAGAAATGTAATTGTCTTTGTTGTAACGTTGGTTGTCACGTAAATTGAAAGATGCAAATTTATAATGTTAAAAAGTTTCATTTGCAGGCAAATCTCTGCGAAGTATTTGTCGAAAACAAAAAGCAGAACCAC